>PPYE01662156.1_pt1 | contig 21209 bp, 19 predicted proteins | sample 1559881 | NCBI WGS metagenome assembly PPYE01 (sample SAMN08240022, study PRJNA423297) | Human gut metagenome, whole genome shotgun sequencing project.
CTCCATTCTACCACTGGGGGCCATATGAACTCTTTTTATTTCCCTAAATTGTTGCGCTTGATAGTATAATTCACCGTCATAACCATCAGGGCCTGCCGCTTGTTGCGGCAGGCCCTGATTCCTTTATCCACGATAGCGGTGGTAACCACGTCCCTTTGGTCCTCCATAACGGCGGCGGCGTCCTCTGGTGGCAATCCGGTAGACAATAAATACGATCAGAGCCAGCACTACAAGGCAGACTACAAGAGCGATCCAGCCTATCAGGTTCAGCCCTTTCAGCAGGCTCACCGGATTCAGGGACGCCTCCTCCACCTTCCGTCCCTCTGGTGCGGCATAACGCTGGTCCACCGTACCCATGGACTGGAGGTAAGTGGCCAGCGCATACCACTCCTTCAGTTCCGAGCCATTTGGGGTATAAATGATCTGGTCCTCAAAATTGGTCACCGGGTTACCTTGGGCATCCTTGGGCGTTATGGTCAGAATACCAAAGGACTGGTCATTGACGGTACCCAGCATCTGTCCGGTATACAATCCGGTCACCACTCGGTAGAGCTTGTCATCCTCCAGCGGCACGGTAGTACCGTCAGGCAGCACCTGGGCATAGTCATTTACCCGATTGAGGATGATCCGATAGGGGTTCCAGGTCCAGGTCATTCCCGAACCATAGATCTGGGCGGCGGGCATCAAGCCGGTCACAGACGCGTCCACCTCAAAGGCATCCCGCAGTTCCCGGCCGGTGACCCACACCGAGATCAGCGGATAGCCTGGGGTGCCGTCGGCACCGGAGCCCAGAGAGGAGACGTTAAACACATCCGATGTGGTAATCTCTCCCGCAGAGAAGGACTCCCGGATCACGCCCGCTGCCACCACGGCGAAATCCACCGGCACATAGTCCTCCCCCTCTGCCTGCTGCACGGCATAGATATAGGAGTCGGCAATGAGATTGCCCAAAGTATCCTCTTTATGCTCCTTGCCAAACTGGGAGATTGGGGTGAAGTCAAACTCCGACCGGGCCAGCACCTGATCGAAGGTCAGTCCGAACTGGGAGAGGTACTCCTCCTCGATGATGGGCTGGAAGGACTGGGCCAACCGCTCCATTTCAGTATTAGCCGTTACTGTCTCGTCCACCGGCACCAGCCGGTAATCATAGTCCGTGACAGTACCGGCATCGTCCAGCTCCAGAGCCAGCACACCCAGATTGGTGGTATACTCTCCGCAGGAAACAATCAGGGTATCATTGACCTGAATCGGCTCCTCCAGGGTGGAGTGGGTGTGGCCGGAGATGATCACATCGATGCCATCCACCGCCTTAGCCAGCTCATAGTCCTCCCCTTTTCCGCCATCGGTGCCGGTGTGGGAGAGACACACAATCACAGAGGGACCTTCCAGCTGGGCCAGTTCCTCCTCCAGGGCCGCCACCTCTCGCCGGGCAGCATCGGCCACAGGCTCAAATTCCATACCCGACATGGGGGCGCAGGCATCCGCATCCTCCCCCATCAGGCCGAAAATACCGTAGTTGATCCCGCCTCGGGTGAGGATGATGTGATCCTGTACACCATAGTCCTCCATAGCCTGGATCAGTTCCTGGCTCCCTTCCCCGTCCAGCACCGTGCCGTTGGACTGCACAATAGCGGGTACCTGACTGCCGCTGGCGGCTGCCGTCTCCAGCATTTGGGCCAGGCCCGAGGCCCGGTAGTCAAACTCATGGTTGCCCAGGGTGGTCACATCATACCCCATAGCCCCCAGTGCCTTCAGCTCCGGCGCCTGGGTGGCATAGATGGTCTGAAACAGCGTTCCCATGGAGAAGTCGCCGCCATCCACCGTGATGGCATCGGGATACTTCACCCGTTCCAGCGCAAGAAGGGTCGCCAGGCGGGTATAGCCACCATATTCCCCGCCATCTTCCGAGGGCGCAGGATAAAAATGATCATGGGTATCGTGGGTGAACAGAATCACGGCGTCGTGGCTGTTCTCCGCCGCTCCCCAGGCCGGGCAGATGGAAATCAACAAAATAAGGGTCAGGACTGTTAAAAAGAGCCGTTTCAGGCCATGATGCACCATAATACTCCCTCCTTGCCCCCATTCTGCCATAATTCTAACGAAAAGGAAAGCAAAAAATAGTCTGGATTTTTTCTTCCGTTTTCTACTTGACATTGTATCATTCCTTTGATATACTGTTTGGGCACAATAAAGCAGGAAGGTACCTCCGTCCTCACCTCCAGCATCAGCAAAGAGGTCAACATGGTCAGCGGCGCGCCGTATGTTCGGCGTGGCTGTTCTGTTGTGGCGCGGGTACCGGAATGCGGTAACCGCGTTTTTGTATGCAGCAAAGAATTGGAGGTGCTTTCGTATCAGCAAACAGGGTCATCAGATCAACGAAGAGATCCGCGACAAAGAAGTCCGGCTCGTTTCCGACAGCGGCGAGCAGCTGGGTATCATGTCCGCCCGTGAGGCGCTGGAGCGCGCCATCGAGCAGAACCTGGACCTGGTGAAGATCTCTCCCAACGCCGTGCCCCCCGTGTGCAAGCTCATGGACTATGGCAAGTACAAGTTCGAGCAGACCAAGCGGGAGAAAGAGGCCCGGAAAAACCAGCACGTCGTGGAGATCAAGGAAGTCCGTATGTCGCCGGGCATTGACGTGAACGATTTTAACGTCAAGCTCCGTAACGCCCAGAAGTTCCTGAGCCAGGGCAATCGGGTGAAGGTCACCGTCCGCTTCCGCGGCCGCGAAATGGCCCACACCGATATCGGCAAGGGCCTGCTGCTCAAGTTTGCGGAACAGTGCAGCGAGGTGGCCGCGTTGGATAAGGACCCCAAGCTGGACGGACGGCATATGTCCATGTTCCTCTCTCCCAAGGTTGCCAAGGACGGCAAGAAATCCTGAGCAATCCCCTGAAATCCAAAGACAAAGGAGTTAACCACCATGCCTAAACTGAAAACTCACTCCGGCGCGAAGAAGAGATTCAGCCTGACCAAGTCCGGCAAGGTCAAGCGCGCCCATGCGTTCAAGTCCCACCTGCTCAACGGCCACGGCAAGGACACCAAGCGTAAGAGAGGCCTCCGCGCCGGCGCTTATGCGGACAAGACCAACGAGCCCGCCATCAAGCGCATGATCCCCTACAAATAAGATAATTCCGATTTTACCTTAACATAGGAGGCTTTTTACAATGGCTAGAGTTAAAGGCGCGATGATGACGCGCAAGAGAAGAAATAAGATCCTCAAGCTGGCCAAGGGCTACTGGGGCGCCAAGAGCAAGCACTTCAAGATGGCCAACGAGCAGGTCATGAAGTCCCTGACCTACGCCTACACCGGCCGTCGGCTGAAGAAGCGTGACTTCCGCTCTCTGTGGATCACCCGTATCTCCGCCGCCTGCAAGATGAACGGCATGAACTACTCCACCTTTATGAACGGCCTGAAGAAGGCTGGCGTGGAGATCAACCGCAAGATGCTGGCCGAGCTGGCTGTCAACGACAAGGCCGCTTTCACCGCTCTGACCGAGATGGCGAAGACTCAGCTGGCCTGAGTTTGAATCCAAAATTCCTGTGTTCCTCTTCGGAACACAGGAATTTTTTTATGCCCTTGACAAAACCTGTCTAATAAGATAGACTACAAGCAAGAAGTCTATCCCATTAGACAAAGGAGGTCCCTATGGAGACGCCCAAAATCTTTGAAAGCGAATACCGGTTCTGTCTCATTCTCTGGGAGCACGAACCAGTAACGACCACAGAACTGGTAAAGCTGTGTCAGGCCCAGCTGGGCTGGAAGCGCACCACCACCTACACCGTCATCAAGCGGTTGGGGGAACGGGGCGTGCTGAAAAATCAGGACGGGCTGGTGACCGCCCTGATCTCCAGGGAGGACGCCCAGGTGTCCGAGCTGGACGAACTGATGGAGAAGAAGTTCCAGGGCTCCCTTCCCGCCTTTCTGTCTGCCTTCGCCCGCAGGCAATCTCTGACTGAGAAAGAGGTAGAGGAAATCCGCCGCATCATCGAAAAATAAGGAGGTCCTGCCATGGAAGAGCTGTTCCTGACCCTGGTCAATCTCAGTCTCACCGCCAGCTGGCTGGTACTGGCTGTTCTGGTGCTGAGACTGCTCCTGCGGAAAGCTCCCAGGTGGAGCTTCTGCCTGCTCTGGGGCCTGGTGGCCCTTCGCCTGATGTTTCCCTTTTCCCTGGAAAGCCCTTTCAGTCTGGTCCCCAGTACCCAGCCTCTGCCCCGGGAGATCCTCCACACCGCCACGCCTCAGATCCAAAGCGGCATCCCTGCCGTCAACAGTGCTGTTAATCCCATCCTGCAAGAAGCCCTGGCGCCGGCTGCAGGAGCCAGCGTCAATCCCACCCAGGTCTGGTCCTTCCTGTTGTCCCAGATCTGGCTGGCGGGAATGGTGGTTCTGCTGCTCTATGCGCTGATCAGCTGGCTGCTGTTGAAGCGGCGGCTGGCCACCGCCACCCTGCTGGAGGACAACATCCGGCAGAGCGAGCAGGTAGGTTCCCCCTTTGTACTGGGGCTGTTCCGCCCGGTCATCTATCTGCCTTACCACATTCCGGAGCAGGACCTGACCTATGTACTGACCCACGAACGGGCCCATATCCGCCGTCTGGATCACTGGTGGAAGCTGCTGGGCTTTGTACTGCTTGCAATCTACTGGTTCAATCCCCTGATGTGGGTGGCCTATCTGCTGTTCTGCCGGGATCTGGAGGGAGCCTGCGACGAGAAGGCCGTCCTGGCTTTGAACCAGGAGGAGCGGCGGGGTTATTCCACCGCCCTACTGAATTGCAGCATTCGCCGCCGGCACGTGGCGCCCTGCCCCCTGGACTTTGGAGAAGCGGGGATAAAGAGCCGGGTGAAGGCGGTGATGCACTACAAGAAGCCCGCCTTCTGGGTGGTGGTCATCGCCCTCGCTGCCTGTGTCATTGCCGCCCTGTGCTTTCTGACCAGCCCCAAGGAGCCCACCGTTTACGATGTCTTAACTCAGGACGGCTATGAGGTTCTGGGGCAGGAACAGGTGGAGCTGACCCTGACCGTACCCAAATCTGTTCTGACAGACGACTGCTATACTGGCGAGGGCCACACCTTTGCCGACGGCCAGGTGGTGGTCTGGCAGGATGACGCCACCACCATCTATCTCCACGATGTAATGCTCTCCAACGAGAGCGATGAGCTGCTGTATATGACCTTCGACTGCTCCTACCGTTTCTCAACCTGCGGCAGTTTTGTCACCCCATTGCTGGCCACAGAAGATTCCTCCGTCAGCCCCCAGATCCTTTTGAGAAGCAAGATCCTCAAAGACGGGACCACCACCTACCCAGACGCCCTTAGCCTGCGCGGTTACGGCCCCGACGCCAAGTTTACCTTCTATGTGTCCAAAGAGGCCTGTATGACCGCCCAAGATACTTTGATGATCGACGTCATATGCAACCAGGTTCAGTATACGAAAGAGGGCTATGAAATATCCGGGAACGAGACCTCCCCCGCCGGTCTCTACCTCTATGAGGGGGATGGGTTCGGCGGTGATTTTACCATCACCCTCCGGGCGGACGGCTCCTTCACCTACTATGAAGGACACCTGAGCAGCTATATCGGTGCAGGCAAGTGGTCTGTATCCGGCGATGTTCTTACCCTGGAGGATGAGACCGGCGTCCCCAAGGTCAATCGTTTCCGCATGGAGGGGAACGATCTGATCTTCCAGGCAAATGGTTCCACCAATTTCATCTATGTGAAGGTGGCCGATGGGGCGGTCTTCTCCAAAAACAGCCAAATCCCCGTTCCGGCGGCCACCGCCACCAAATGGTTTGACTATACCGCCGCCCCCAGCGAAATGGATTGGGATGGGGAACTGACCTTCACCCACACGGCCTTCCCCGATGTGACCTTCCGCTATACACCAGAGGAGATCACGGCGCAGCAAAAGCGAGAGGAAACACCGGTCCAGCTGATTTCCGGTATGCCCATCTGGAACGCCTATTTCTGCGACCTGAACGGCGACGGCCTGCCGGAGCTGTGCGCCACCCTCAGCATGGGGTCCGGCATCGTAGATACCCGGATCGCGGTCTGTGACTACGCCAACGGCCGCACCTATGAGCTGGAGGACCGGATGAACTATGACTATGCCCTTCGGTTTGACCCGGACAGCGCCCTGCTGTATGTGGACAGGACGCCGTATGAAGGCCGGGAACCCGATCAGTCCGGCCTGTTGATGCTGGAGGACTCCATCCTCACATATGAGAATCAGGGCCCCAACTAGGGGCAGAAAACGGCCTGCAAGTGATTTTACTCACTTGCAGGCCGTTCTCTTATGCCAAATTCTGTACCCGTGTACACAGCTTCTCCATCAGGGGGCTGTTATGGCTGACGATCACCAGCCCCAGGTTCCGCTTCTCCGCCTGGTCCAGCAGAAAGGTCCAGATCTGGGCCTGGGTGATGAGGTCCAGCATGGCGCTGACCTCGTCGCACAGCAGATAGCGCACCCCCGGCCGCAGGGCACGGGCAATGCAGAACCGCTGAAGCTCACCGCCAGACAGTTCCGTGGGATACCGCTCCAGCCAGGCGGGCTGGATGTGAAGGGCCTCCAGCAGTCCCTCCTCCACGGGCCCACCTTCTTTTAGCGTATCCCCCAGCTTCATCAGCGGGTCCACTGCCGTCTCCGGGTGCTGCCAGATCATCTGTACTGGGCAGATCCCTCGGTACTCCTTCAAAGGCTTGCCGTCCACCAGCACCGTGCCGCTGTCCGGCTTCTCATAGCCCGCCAGCAGTTTACATAAGGTTGTCTTGCCCCGGCCGCTGGATCCCAGCAGCCCAAGCCGCTCCCCAGGCTCCAGCGTCAGGTCGATGCGGTCCAGCACCGGCTCTTTTCCTTTCCGGCGGTAACCGAAGGTCAGTTGTTTTGCCTCCAGACTCACGGCTGTTCCCCTCCTTCCGGATATAAGCAGCGCACCAGTCCGCCGTCCAGCTCCCGATAGGCTACCGGGCCCAGACACTCAGGCCGCCCCTTGGGGCAGCGGGGGGCAAAGGGGCACCCCTCCCCCACCTCGCCCGCCCCGGGCTGGGCGCCGGGAATGGGGACAAAGCCATTCTGGGGCAGGGCATTCCACAGAGCTTTGGTGTAGGGATGCCGTAGTTTCCCCGCCTCAAAATCGGCGGCGTTGGCCTCCTCCACCGTCTCACCGGCGTAGAACACCGCCACCCGGTCGGCAATGGTGAGGGCCAGCTCCAAGTCGTGGGTGATGAGAAGCACCCCCGCGCCGCTGTCAGCCAGCTCCCGGAAGTGACTCAGTACCCGTTTCGCCGCCCGGGCATCCAAACCGGGAGTGGGCTCGTCGGCGATGACCAGCTTGGGGGTGGCCGCCGCCGCGGTGGCGATGAGCACCCGCCGGGCCATGCCGCCGGACAACTCAAAGGGATAGCGCTCCTCGGTATCCGCCCCCAGGCCGTACCGCTCCAGCACCGCCCGACTGGCCTCCCGGGCACTCTGGTCCCGGCGGCCCTTGCGGATCTGGGGCCCCACTTTCATCAGCGGGTCCAGGTAGGTCACGCCCTGGGGCACCAGGACAATCTCTTTGCCCCTCACCTTCTCCGCCCGTTTGGGGGTAAGGGGCTGGCCCAAGAAGGAGATCTCCCCGGCCATATGGCTGTTATAAGGCAGGATACCCAGGATTCCGTGGGCCAGCAGGCTCTTACCCGAACCGCTGGACCCAACCACCGCCACCACCTGGCCAGGCCGGATGGTGAGGGACAGATCCTGAATCACCGGTAGCAGCACCTGTTTTGTGCCCCGTCCATACTGGGTGAAGGAGATAGACAGGTCTTTGACTTCCAAAATCGGTTCCAACTCCATCCCTCCTCACATATGTACGCTGGCAGGGTCCAGCAGCTTGCGCAGCTGCTCCCCCATGGCGGCAAAAAGCACTACCACCAGCACCAGGCTCAGGCCGGGGAACACCGCCAGCCACCACTTGCCGGTGGTAAGATAGCTCATGCTCTCCGACAAAATCACGCCGATGGCAGGCTGCTCCGGCGACAGGCCAAAACCAAGGAAGGTGACGCTGGCCTCGTGGAGGATGGCATGGGGAAACTGGAGCACCAGTCCGGTGAGGAACTGGGGCAGCAGATGGGGCAGCAGGTGCCGCCGGGCAATGGTCAGCCGGGACACCCCCAGCTTTTCCGCCGTACGGACATACACCGCGCCCCGCAGCTGGAGCACCTCACCCCGGATGACCCGGGCCAGAGAGGGCCAGTGGCTGAGGGCCACGCCTGCCACCACGCCTACAAATCCCTTGCCGAATGCCAGAGAGATGAGCATGACCAGCAGGATATGGGGGATACCCATGACCAGATCGATGCACCAGGAGATCACCGCGTCCACCCAGCCCCCCAGGACCGCGGAAGCCACACCCAGCACCAGGGCAATGACGGCGCTGACAGCCGCGGTCAAGAGGCCGATGCGGATACTGAGGGACAGGCCCGTCAGGGTGCGGGAGAGCATATCCCGGCCCATCCAGTCGGTTCCGAAGAGGAACTGCCCGCAGGGGGCCAAATTTTTGCGGGTAAAGTCGGTAACCATAGCCTGGCCGCTGAGCAGGCCGCCGGCCACTGCCACAGCGCACAGCACCACAGCGGCGGCAGCCAACAGAAAGAGGGCATTTTTTCGCCCGTTCCAATGTCTCATTTCCGGGCCACCCCCCTTCTGATCTTGGGATCCACCACACCGTAAAGCAGATCGGCAATCAGATTGCCACCGAACACGATGGCGGCACTCACCACCGTGATGCCCAGCAGCAGGGGCAGGTCGGAACCCAGACCGGCGTTGACGGCAGCCTGGCCCAGGCCGGGGTAGGAGAACACCTGCTCCACCAGCACCGAGCCGCCAAAGATCTCGCTGATGGAGGCAAATTGCAGGGTGATGGCGGGCAGGGCCACGTTGCGCAGACCGTGGCGCAGCACGATGGAGCGCTTGGACTCCCCTCTGGCCCGTGCGAAGAGCACATAGTCGCTCTCCATAATGTCCGCCATCTTCTCCCGGGTGTGCATGGCGATGTTGGCCACGCCGGTGATGCTCAGGGTAAGGGCGGGCAGGAAGGCGTGGTAGAGCCGGTCGGCCAGAGTGACACTGGATGCCTCCGCCCCGATGGGCACCGACAGGCCGATGGGGAACAGCCCCAGCCACACAGAGAAGATCACCAGCAGCACCAGGGCCAGCCAGAAGGCAGGGGTGCTGGAGATCAGCCAGCAATAGCCCCGGATCAGCTTATCCACCAGCTTCCCCCGGTTGGCGCCGGCAATGACGCCCAGGGTCAGCCCCAGCACACCGGAGATCACCCAGGCGAAGGCCATGAGCCACAAAGAGCTTTGCAGCCGCTGGCCAATGACCTGGCTCACCGGCTGGCGGTAGAGCAGTGAGGTGCCCATGTCCCCCCGGACGAAGTCACCCAGCCAGCCCAGGTACCGCTCTACCGGCGGGGTATTGACTCCCCAGTATTCCTCCAGCTTGGCAATCTGCTCCTGACTCATGGTACCCAGAGCGGCCTGGCCCACGTTGGTCTGGAGGGGGTCCAGGGGCGAGGCCGACATGAGCAGAAAGGCGGCCAGGCTGACCCCCAACAGCAGCAGCACCATGCGGATCAATTTTTTGCCCGTGAACATCAGGCGGTGTTTCAAGGGAATTCCTTCTTTCCGGTGGAATATCAGCTCCAGCTCCACCGGTCCACGTTGTTGACGATGGACCAGCCGTGGCCGTGGGGATGGATCTTCTGCTCCGCCACCTGGAGGCCATCCTTCACCCAGTACAGGTGACTCACATTCACCAGCCACACCCAGGGGATATCCCCGTCCTGGGTAACGCCGGTGGTACCGTCCCACTGAGCCTTCTGCCACAGCTCATAGGACTCCTCCAGATGGTCGCAGAGCAGAGCCTGATCCATGTAGGAATCCACAGCGGAATTGGCATAGGGGGAATACTGAGCAGTACCGGTATCCCCGATGGTGTGGTAGATGTTATAGAGCTCCATGGGAGTGTGGGCACCCCAGCCCCAGATGAGGGGCTCGGTCTGGGCCCGGTCATAGGCGGTGTCCCAGCCCACGCCCTCCATGGTGCAGGAGATGCCCAGCTCTCCCAGCTGGTTGGCGAAGTCGGCGCACAGGGCCTGACGCACCGAGTCGCTGGTGGGATAGAGCAAGTTGAGGGTGGCCTTCACGCCGTCCTTCTCCCGGACGCCGTCGGCTCCCATGGTCCAGCCCGCCTCGTCCAGCAGGGCGGCAGCTCCCTCGGGATCATACTCCACTTCGGAGGCCGGATTATACCAGGGCATCTGATCGCACACGCTGTAGGCTGGGGTACCGTAGCCGTTGAGCACGTTGTCGATCATCTCCTGCCGGTCGATGCCGATGTTGATGGCCCGGCGCACCAGCACGTCGCCGGTAAGGGTGCCCTCGATCACCGGCAGATTGAAGCCCCGGTTATCCACACTGTCGTAGGCCACAAGGCTGTAGCCGGCCGGGCTCTGGTCGGAATAGGTGGCGGAGGTATAGGCCAGATCTACCTGACCGGCCTGGACCGCCAGGAATGCGGCGTCCTCCTCCATGAAGAGAATGGTCACCTGCTTCATTTCAGGAGCCTCGCCATAGTAGTCCGGATTGGCCTCCAAAATCACCTGCTGGCCTTTGTCCCACTGCTTCAGGATGTACCGGCCGGAGCCGATGGGGCTCTGGCCGTAGGTGGCGGGGTCGTAGGCGTGCTCAGGCACGATGCCCACGATGGCCATGGTGTAGGGCCAGATGGAGAAGGGGGTAGCCATATGGAATACTACGGTGGTGTCGTCCACCGCCTCGGCATTGTCCAGCATGGTAAAGTCGTTCACCGAGCTGGCTGCCTTGACGGTATTGTAGGTAAAGGCCACGTCGGAGGCGGTCAGGGGCTCCCCATCGGTGAATTTCACATCGTCCCGGATCTTGACCGTCCAGGTGAGGCCGTCGTCGCTGACCTGGACGTCGGTGGCCAGGTCGTAGCCGATGGTCAGGTCGGTGTTGGTTACCGTCAGAGTGGACTGGATCAGGGGCTCATGGACGTGCTCACCAGCCCCCCAACCGTAGGCAGGGTCAAATCCGGCCTCCGGCTCGGAGGTGGTGCCCATGGCAATAATCACACTGTCCTTGCTGCCGGTCTGAGGGGTGGTGGTGGCAGCCGTGTTTCCGCCGCCGCAGCCCGCCAGCATACCGGCGGTCAGGGCCAGGCTCAGAATCAGAGTCAGAATTCGTTTCATGGGTGGCTCCTTTCCGTTACAGGCCCTTTTTTACTTCTTCCAGTACCACCGCCAGGGGCAGCCCGTTTGCACGGGCAAGGGCGGCAGCGTCCTCATACTCCGGTTTGGCATGGGAAATGCCGAAGCCCTCCGCCGTCTTGACCCGGACAGTCCCCCAGGGGGTATCCACCGTCTTACTGCCGGGAGTGAGGAAATACTTCTCGCACCGGCGGACCCGCAGGCCGTTGGTAGTGGTGTGGCGCAGGACAGCCTGAGCCAGTTCCCGCTCTTTGCCTGCATCGCACAGCACGGTGAGCACATGGCCGGGACGGCCCTTCTTCATGGTACCGGGAACGGAATACACATCCAAAGCACCTGCCGCCAGCAGCTGCTCCCCGGCAAAGGCCAGGGCCTCGCCGGTCATATCGTCGATGTTGCATACCAGCTCTACGATCTCGCCGTTGCCGCCCTCCTGGCTCTCACCCCAGAAGGCCCGGACACAGTTGGCCTGCTCAAACTGGCGGGTACCCACACCGTAGCCCACCTTTTCCACATTGAGTACCGGCATGGAACCGAAGGACTGGGCAAAATGGGCCAGCAGAGCCGCCCCGGTGGGGGTACACAGCTCGCCTTTGATCTCGCCGCCGTAGGTGGGCACACCGGAGAGCAGGGCAGCGGTGGCGGGGGCAGGCACCGGCATGATACCGTGAGCACATTTTACCGTGCCGCTGCCCACATGGATGGGGGACACCACGATCTTGTCAGGCTTCAGCAGATAGAGGGCATAGCACACGCCGGCCACATCGGCCACCGCGTCCAGAGCACCCACCTCATGGTAGTGGACATCGCCTACCGGACAACCGTGGGCCTTGGCCTCCGCCTGGGCGATGGCGTCATACACCGCCTTGGCGTGGGTCTTGACTTCCTCCGGCAGGGGCAGATGGTCGATCAGGTGGGCAATGTGACCGGGGGTGGCGTGGTGATGGTGGTGGTGCTCATGGTCATGGTCATGGTCGTGATGGTGGTCGTGATGGTGGTCATGATCGTGCTCATGATGATGCTCATGCTCATGATCGTGGCAATGATCGTGGTCGTGATGGTGCTCATGCTCATGATCGTGGCAATGATCGTGGTCGTGATGGTGCTCATGCTCATGATCGTGGCAATGATCGTGGTCATGGTGATGAAGATGTTCGTCCTCCTCCTCCCCGTGGACGGTAACCTTCATATGGGTGCCGCTGATGCCGCTGGTCACGGCGGAGGCCGCCTCCAGATGAACGCCGGGCAGGCCCAGGCTGTTCATGGTGGACAGGAAGCCCTCCTTATCCTCCAGTAGTTCGTACAGGGCGGACATGAGCATATCCCCCGCCGCACCCATATTACATTCAATATATAAGGTTTTCATTTTAATCCCTCCATCTGATTGATCATGCTGGCCAAATAGCCCGCGCCGAAGCCGTTATCGATATTGACCACGCTGCACCCGGAAGCGCAGGAATTGAGCATGGCCAGCAGGGCGGACAGACCACCAAAGCTGGCGCCGTAGCCCACGCTGGTGGGCACCGCCACCACCGGGCAGTCCACCAGACCGCCCACCACGGAGGCCAGGGCCCCCTCCATGCCCGCCACCGCGATAACGCACCGGGCGCTCATCATGACGTCCAGGTTGGACAGCAGCCGGTGGAGTCCCGCTACGCCCACGTCATACAGCCGGGTAACCTTGTTGCCCATTACCTCAGCAGTGAGGGCGGCCTCTTCCGCCACCGGCATATCGCTGGTACCACCGGTGGCCACCACGATGTGTCCCAGCTCCTGCCGGGGGCCGGGGAAGGCAATACCCAGTTTGGGGATGGGACGGTAGTCCAGAGGGACCGACTGCTCCACGAAGCGGGCAGCTTCCTCCCCCATGCGGGTGATAAGGATATTTTTACAGCCCCGCTCCCCCATGGCGGCGGCAATCCCGGCAATCTGCTCCGGGGTCTTGCCCGCACCGTAGATCACTTCCGCCGCGCCCTGGCGCACCGAGCGGTGGAAGTCCACCTTGGCGTACCCCAGGTCCTCAAAGGGCTTGGTTTTCAGTTCCAACAGGGCGTCCTCCGGACTGGTGTTTCCCGCCGAAACCGCCCGCAGCAGCTCCAGAATGTCATGCTTGTTGTCCATTTGCTTACCTCCCCTTCAGATCCAACAGGACGGCGGAGAAATCCACCTCCAGTGCCTTGGCAATGGTATCACGCAGTTGAACGGCTCTCTCCATCTGTGCCTCCGGCAGCTGGATGCGGGCGGCGTCCCCCAGCAGCCGCACCCGGAAGTCGGTGAATCCCAGCTTGAAGAGGGCGTCCTCCCCCCGCTCCACCTTCTCCAGGGCCTCCCGGGTAATGGCAGTGCCGGTGGGTACCCGGGTGGCCAGGCAGGCGTAGGCCGGCTTGTCCCAGGTAAACAGCCCCGCCTCCCTGGACATCTGCCGCACCTGATCCTTGGTGATGCCGCACTCCCGCAGGGGGGAGCGCACCTCCAGCTCCCGCAGGGCCTGCATCCCCGGCCGGTCCCCGGCGTCGTCCGAAGCGTTGGTGCCGTCCAGCAACACGGTATAGCCGTCCTCTGCCGCCCGCTTCCACAGGGTGGTAAACAGGGCCTTCTTGCAGTAGTAGCACCGCCGGGGTCCGTTGGCCTCCGCCTCAGGCACCGCCAACACGTCGGCCTCCACCACCGTCATGGGCACCTCCAGCTCCTCCGCCAGCTTTTGGGCGTCGGCCAGCTCAAAGGCGGGCTGAAAAACGGTGTTGACGTAATAGGCCCGCACATCACAGCCGTAGGTCTTGGCCGCCCACAGCAGCAGGGCGGAGTCCGTCCCGCCGGAAAAGGCCAGAGCCGCCCGGGGGACCTCCTTGAAAAACTGTTCCAGCGTCATATCCGCGCTCCTTTGCAAAAAAAGAAGGTATCCGCTCCCCTTGGGGGAACAGATACCTTCCTAGTATCCCTACACAACAAATCAAATCATGCACCAGGCTCGTTTCTGCGTGTGTCCCGACTCTGGTCGGGTGCTCCGGCTTCCTGCCGGAATATTGGCCGCACTTTCTGGTACCGGTATATTTTACCATACCAAGGCATTCATTGCAAGCATTTTTTGATCATTCTGCCCCTTCTTCCAGGTCAGACGGGGTCAGCTCACCCAGCACCTCCCTCACCAACGGGAAGATATGGGTCCCTTTCAGGTAAACCAGGCTGAATTCCCGGGTTTCATCCAGGCAATCCAGGTGGAAAAAGGCCAATTCCGGTTGACCTGCCGCTACCGGCTCATAGGCAAAGGTGATACCGCACCCTTCCGCCACAAACCGGGTAATGAGGGAAAACTGGTTGGCGCAAATTACCCGGGAAAACAGATCCAAGGAATAACCACGCTCGGCCAGCACATTCTCCAGAATACCCCGGGTCCCCGATCCCTCCTCCCGTACCACCAGGCACTGGCCTTCCAGTGCCGTCAGTGGAATTGTACGGCCGGCAAAGGGATGGTCCCTCCGACATAAACCTACAAATTTGGACCGGCGAAACAGGCGGCTGCCGAACCGACTTCGGTCGAAGGCCCCCTCAATGAGGGCAAAATCCAGCTGTTCATGCTCCAGCTGTCCCAGCAGGGCGGCAGTATTATCCACGGAGACTTTCAGATTGCTGTCAGAATGGCAGATATACCGGCTCAGGGCCTCCGCCACCACAAATTCTCCGATGGTTTTTGTAGTTCCGATCCGTATCTCCCGGACCTTTGTCTCCACCAGCTCCTGCTGGAGGCGCTGCTCATTGTAAAGGGCCGTACGAGCGTACTCCGCTACCCGCTGGGCCTGAGGGGTGGCATGAAGCTGTCGGCCATCATATACAAACAGCTTGCAGCCGTACTTATCCTCCAGGCCCCGGATCTGCTGGCTTACCGCCGGTTGGCTCATGCACAGCTTCTCCCCTGTTTTCCGGTAATTCATGGTCTCATACAGGGTCAGAAAGGTCCGGATACGATAGTCCACCATGGTCCGTCACCCCTATAATTTTTTTCGATCAATCAATAAGTTTTAAAAACTTTATTTTATTATACTGGGGTGCTATACTGATTACAAGCGTGACACAAAAATTTGTCAATAAGGACGGGGAAGAAAGATGCGTATTCTGGTCATTGGCGGCGTAGCCGCCGGTACGAAGGCCGCTGCTAAAATCAAGCGGGAGGACCGCAGCGCGGAAGTCATCATTCTGAATAAAGGTCAGGACATCTCCTACGCCGGCTGCGGCCTGCCCTACTATGTAGGCGGCGCCATCGGCAGCCGTGAGGAACTGATCGTCAATACCCCCCAGAAATATGCCGGACTCACCGGCGCTCAGGTGATCACCGGCTGCGAGGTCACCCATGTTGACCCCGCCGCCAGGACGGTAAGCGGTCTGCGGGACGGCCAGAATTTTACCGAGCACTACGACAAGCTGATCGTTGCCACCGGCGCTGCTCCTGTGGTGCCCGATATGCCTGGCAAGAATCTGCCCGGCGTGTTCCCCATGCGCACCCCCGACGACGCGGTGGGCCTGCGGGACTATGTGGCCACCAACAACTGCCGCCGGGCCGTGGTGGCGGGCGCAGGCTTTATCGGCCTGGAGATTGCCGAGAACCTGCTCTCCCAGGGCCTGGACGTGACTGTGGTGGATTTTGCCGACCAGATCATGCCCAACGCCTTTGACCCCGAGATGGCCGACTTTGCCCGCCGGAAGCTGAAAGACGCCGGCATTCGCGTGATTACCGGCCAGCGCATCCAGTCCGTTACCGGCGTTGACAAGGCCACCGGCATCGTCACCGACGGCGGCGCCATTGCTGCTGACGTGGTAGTGCTTTCCATCGGCGTGCGCCCCGCCACCGACTTCCTGAAGGACACCGGTATTGAGCTCTTCAAGGGTACCGTGGTGGTAGACAAGGAGATGCGCACCAACCTGCCCGACATCTACGCCGCCGGTGACTGCGCCATGGTGTACAACCGTCTCACCGGCAAGCCCCAGTGGTCGGCCATGGGCTCCACCGCCAACATCACCGCCCGTGCTCTGGCCAAGACCATCACCGGCACCGACACCCCCTACAGCGGCTGCCTGGGCACCGGCGTGGTGAAGCTGCTGCCGCAGCTCAACGCCGGACGCACTGGTCTCACCGAGGCTCAGGCCAAGGCCGAGGGCTTTGACCCCATTACCGTGGTGTGCGCCTGCGACGATAAGGCCCACTACTATCCCGGTGCCTCCAGCTTCCTCACCAAGCTGATTGCCGACCGCAACACCCGCAAACTGCTGGGTATCCAGGTCCTGGGTGCCGGCGCGGTGGACAAAATGGTGGATATTGCTGTTGTCGGCCTGTCTGCCGGTCTGACCATTGACGCCTTTAACGATCTGGATCTGGCCTATGCGCCCCCCTTCTCCACCGCCATCCACCCCTTTGTCCAGGCCTGCTATGTGCTGGAAAACAAGCTGGCCGGCGTGCTGGAGTCCTTCACCCCCGCCGAGTATCTGGCCGGCGCCGCCAAGGACTACAAGGTGATCGACGTGATGCCCACCTCCTCGATCCCCGGCGCCCACTGGGTGGAGCTGGGCAAGGTCAACGGACCTCTGGAAGGCATCGATAAGGACGAAAAGCTGCTGCTGGTGTGCAACCGTGGCAAGCGTGGCTACTTCCTCCAGAGCAAGCTGAAGTTCTATGGCTACACCAACACCAAGGTTCTGGAAGGCGGCGTCACCTTCAATCAGGTGAAGGTCCCCCGTCCCGCCGGTGCTGCTCTGCCTCCCACCGAGGTCAAGCGCCTCAAGGGTCTGGGCTGCCTGTGGGATAAGCGTACCCCTGACTGCTTCAATGTCCGGGTCATCACCCGCAACGGCAAGCTGACCACCGCCGAACACGCCGCTGTGGCCGAGGCCGCTCAGAAATTTGGCTCCGGCGAGGTCACCATGACCACCCGTCTGACTCTGGAGATCCAGGGCGTGCCCTACGAGAATGTGGACGCCCTCATTGAATTCCTCAGTGCCGCCGGTCTTGACGTGGGCGGCACCGGCTCCAAGGTTCGTCCGGTGGTGTCCTGTAAGGGCACTACCTGCCAGTATGGCCTGATCGACACCTTCGACCTCAGTGAGAAGCTCCATGAACTGTTCTACAAGGGCTACCACGATGTGTCCCTGCCCCACAAGTTCAAAATCGCCGTAGGCGGCTGCCCCAACAACTGCGTCAAGCCCGACCTGAACGACCTGGGCATCATCGGCCAGCGGGTACCCGAGCCCGATCTGAACAAGTGTAAGGGCTGCAAGGTATGCCAGGTCGAGAAGGCCTGCCCTATTCACGCCGTGTCCATGCAGGACGGCAAGGCCATCATTGACACCAATGATTGCAACCACTGCGGCCGCTGTCTGGAGAAATGCCCCTTCGGCGCCTACACCGAGAGCACCTACGGCTACAAGATCTATCTGGGCGGCCGCTGGGGCAAGAAGGTTGCCGCCGGCCGGCCCATGTCCAAGATCTTCACCAGCGAGGAGGAGGTCATCGCCCTGGTAGAGAAGGCCATTCTCTTCTTCCGGGACGAGGGTCAGACTGGTGAGCGTTTCTCCGACACCATCGCTCGCCTGGGCTTCGACTATGTGGAGGACAAGCTGCTCCACGGCTCCATTGACAAGGATACTATCATGAACAAGACGGTAATCGGCGGCGCCAGCTGCTAATTGCCACTCTTACAAGGGCCTGTTGCAAAATAGCTGTTTTGCACAAGCCTGTCATTGCGAGCCAGTGCGCACACTGGCGTGGCAATCCGTTTCAGGTTTGCAGCAGCCCATTTTTTACAATCAATAAAGCTTGGCGCCAGCGGGGATGTGGTCGTCCACCATCAGGCAGTGGAGCTTCTCCTGGCCCTCCTCATAGTGGATGGCGGAGATGATCATGCCGCAGGAGTCGATGCCCATCATCTTGCGGGCGGGCAGGTTGGTAATGGCAATCAGGGTCTTGCCCACCAGCTCCTCAGGCTCATAGGTGTCGTGGATACCGCTGAGGATCACGCGGTCGGTGCCGGTGCCGTCGTCCAGAACGAACTTCAGCAGCTTCTTGCTCTTGGGCACCGCGGTGCACTCCTTCACCTTGACGGCCCGGAAGTCGGACTTGGAGAAGGTGTCAAAGTCCACCTCGTCCTTGAACAGGGGCTCGATCTCCACCTTGGAGAAGTCGATGGGACCGGCCTCAGCCCGGGGCACGTCCACGGAAGCGGCGGGAGCAGCAGCGGCCTTGGGGGCCTCCACCTTGTCCAGGGGCTTCATGGTCGGGAACAGGATGACGTCGCGGATGGAGTCGGAGTTGGTAAGCAGCATGACCGCACGGTCGATGCCGATGCCCATGCCGCCCGTGGGGGGCAGGCCGTACTCCAGAGCGTTGATGAAGTCCTCGTCCATCATGCCGGCCTCGTCGTTGCCCATGTCACGGAGGGCCAGCTCATGCTCGAAGCGGCCGCGCTGGTCAATGGGGTCGTTGAGCTCGGAGAAGGCGTTGGCAAACTCGGAGTGGTTGACGAACAGCTCGAACCGCTCGGTGAGGCGGGGGTCCTTGGGAGAACGCTTGGTCAGGGGGGAGACCTCCACAGGGTACATGGTGATGAAGGTGGGCTGAATCAGCTTCTCCTCCACCCGCTGGTCAAAGGCCTCGTACAGAGCGGTACCCCAGGTGCGCTCGCAGCCCTCCATGTCGATGCCCACGGCCTCAACAGCCTTGCAGGCCTCCTCGTCGTCGGAAATGGCGTCGAAGTCCACGCCCACATATTCCTTGACGGCGTCGATCATGGTCAGGCGCTTCCAACCGGGAGTCAGGTCGATCTCCACACCCAGCCATTCCACCTTGTAGGAACCCAGGATCTCCTTGGCAGCGGAGGACAGGATGCCCTCGGCGATATCCATCATGTCGTGGAAGTCCGCATAGGCCTCATACAGCTCGATGGAGGTGAACTCGGGGTTGTGCTTGGGGTCCATGCCCTCGTTGCGGAAGATACGACCGATCTCATACACCCGCTCGAAGCCGCCCACCACCAGGCGCTTCAGGTGCAGCTCGGTGGCGATACGCATATACATATCGATGTCCAGGGTGTTGTGGTGGGTGATGAAGGGCCGGGCGGTAGCGCCGCCGGAGATGGTGTTGAGGACGGGGGTCTCCACCTCCATGTAGTTGCGCTGGTCCAGATACTTGCGCACGTGCTTGATAAACGCGGTGCGGATCTCAAAGGCCCGGCGCACATCCTCGTTCATAATGAGATCCACGTACCGTTGGCGGTAGCGCATCTCCTTGTCGGTGAGGCCGTGGAACTTCTCGGGCAGAGGCTGAAGGGACTTGGAGAGAAGGGTCACCTTATGGGCCTTCACAGAGATCTCGCCCCGCTTGGTCTTGAAGACCTCGCCTTCCACACCTACGATGTCGCCGATGTCGGTCTTCTTGAACTTGGCGAAGGCCTCCTCGCCCAGCTCGTCCACGCGGACATACAGCTGGATGCGGCCCTTGCCGTCCTGCAGGTCGCAGAAGATGGCCTTGCCCATGCCGCGCTTGGACATGATGCGGCCGGCGATGGAGGTTTCGGAGCCTTCCAGGGCCTCGAAGTTCTCCTTAATATCGGCAGAGTGATGCTTCACCACATATTTGGTGATCTGGAAGGGGTCCTGGCCCGCCTCCTGCAGCTCCTTGAGCTTGGCGCGGCGGATCAGTCGCTGTTCGGACAGGTTCTGCTCTTCGGGCTGATTGACGCTTCTCTCTTCAGTACTCATTGTTCTTGCTCCTTACTTTTGAATCTCTAGGATACGATACCTTAATACACCGGCGGGAGCCTCCACCTGGATCTCCGCGCCTACCGCGCAGCCCAGAAGGGCTTTTCCGAAGGGGGAATCCTCGGAAATGCGGCCGTTCATGGGGTCGGCCTCCTGGGAACCCACCACCTGGTAGGTCTCCTCCTCCTCAAACTCCAGGTCCAGCACCTTGACGGTGGAACCCAGACGGACGGAGTTGGGGTCGCTCTCATGCTCCTCGATAATCACATAGTTGGCCAGGATGTTCTCCACCTCCGCAATGCGGGAGTAGAGCTTGCCCTGCTCATTTTTGGCCTCGTCGTACTCGCTGTTCTCAGACAGATCGCCGAAGGAGCGGGCTTCCTTGATCTGATCGGCCACCTCTTTTTCACGGACGGTTTTCAGATAATTCAGCTCCTGTTTCAATTCCTCCAAGCGCTCAGCGCTGAGTTTGAATTCTTTCGCCATGTCGATCGCGCACACCTTTCCTTGATTGCTTTTACTCTATCAGGATGGAGCCAATACGGACTCCCATAAATTCAGAACGAAAACACTCCGCTACGTTAATACGATATTATATGTAGTTTACCACCTCCTGTCAAGTTAATAATTTGGTATTAGGTGGCAGAACGTTGAGCTGCTCCTGACTGATCCGCCCCTCTTCCCACAGCAGGGCCAGCAGGGGGAGCCGGTCCAATCCGGAAGGCAGCGTTTTCCCTCTGATGGCAGGCAGAAAGCCCGCCAGATCGGGTATGGGACCGTACAGTCGGAACACCGTCTCCCCTTCCGCCGCAGACGGGCCGAAGCACAGGGTCACATCGGCCTCCACCCTGTCCGGAGGACGCACCGCGGCCCCAAACTCCGCCCTCAGCCAGGCGGCCAGTTCCTCCCCCTCCTCCCCGGCGTCTACCACTAGATCCCGCACTTGGGAACATAACTGCTCTGCCGCCCGGAAGAGGGCCGGACTTACCCCCGTCCCGGACAGCAGCACCGCCGCCTGCTCCGGCCGCCGGTCCCGGCAGCGCAGGGCCGCCAAGGCCAGCGCAGGGGCCAGCATCTGACAAAAGGCCTCTGTCTCCACCGAACGCAATCCCGCCTCCTCCAGCGCCTCCCAGCAGGGAAATTCCGCCTGGGTCAGCACCCGGCGCACCCCCCTCCGGACCAGCTCTCTGGCTC
>PPYE01293598.1_pt1 | contig 21206 bp, 22 predicted proteins | sample 1559881 | NCBI WGS metagenome assembly PPYE01 (sample SAMN08240022, study PRJNA423297) | Human gut metagenome, whole genome shotgun sequencing project.
AGTGGACGCAGTCCGAGGATTCTACGCCCATGTGATCCGGCTGCTGTTCTTCGGGCAGTTCCGCGAAGGAAGTCTGGGCTTCCATAAACCTGCCCATAAGGGCGGCGGCATGGGGTTCTACAATGGAAGCGAACAGGGCTTCCTTGCTGGAAAAGTAGCCGTAGAAGGCACCGGTGGTCACACCGGCATTTTTCACGATCTGGCGCAGGGAAGCGCCCAGGAATCCTTTCTCTGAAAATTCGTCCAATGCGGCCTGCTGGATCCGTTCTAATGTAGATACTGTTTTTTCATCCATGGCGACCTCCATATAACAGTGATATATAACAATGTTATATTATGAAAGTAATTCGCTGCTGTCAAGTGGATTTCAGGGATTATATGCGATAGTGAGAAGTTTTATCGACAAGGCCGATTAGCTTTGACTACCCTGGGAGAGTGTTGCTATGCTGATATAGTATTCTTATTGTAATCTAGTAAAACAGAAGGAAGTGATGGCGCATGAAACAGCACAGATTCTGGGCATGGGCTGCCGTGTTCTGTTTCATAATGGTATTTTATACCGGATACAGACACAAGTGATCAGCCGGCGGCAGAGCAGTAAAAAGTATTATCAGGAGGTAGAAGTATATGTTCAGTGAGTCATTAATGAAAAAGATCGGAATATTTGCAGGAGGAGTTCTCTTTGGGACGGCAGGCGTTAAGATTTTATCCGGCAGGGACGCAAAGAAAGTATATACAGAGTGTACGGCAGCGGCGCTGCGTGCAAAAGACTGTGTGATGAAAACGGTCACGACTGTGCAGGAGAACGCTGAGGATATTCTGGCGGAGGCGCAGCAGATCAATGAAGAAAGGGCGGCGCAGGAAGCGGCGGCTGTGCAGGAGACAGAGGAAGACGGTGCGGATCCTTCCGAAGAAGGAACGATGTAACCGCCCATGAAATTTATCATAAAGCATGAGATCAGGGGCCGTCTCCGTATCCATGTCGTTCAGGAGAAAATGACATGTGCGGAGGCGGATACTCTTTTCTGGTATCTGGAAAGGCAGGGCAATATAACAGATGTGAAAGTGTATGAGCGCACCGCAGACGCTGTCATCTGTTATACTGGAGAGCGCGCTGTGCTGATCCGTCTGCTGAAGAGCTTCCGGTATGAAGATGTAACCGTGCCGGAGCCCATTGTCCGCAATTCCGGAAGGGAGCTGAACGCATCTTATAAGGAAAAACTGATCACGAAAGTGCTGCTGCACTACGGAGGAAGGCTTCTGGTGCCTGCGACCCTGCGTGCAGGGATCGTGACGCTTAAGTCGCTTCGATATCTTGCGGCGGGGCTGCGCTGCATCCGGGAGAGGAAGATCGAAGTCCCGCTTCTGGATGCGACTGCCATCGGGGTCTCCGTCCTTCGGCGGGACTTTAATACCGCCGGTTCGGTCATGTTCCTTTTGGGAGTGGGAGAACTCCTGGAAGAGTGGACCCATAAAAAATCCGTGGGAGACCTGGCGCGGAGCATGTCCCTGAACATTAAAAAAGTCTGGCTGAAACGGAACGGACAGGAGATCCTGGTAAAGGCGGATCAGATCCGAAAGGGCGACGTTGTGACCGTACATATGGGAAATGTGATCCCCTTTGACGGAGAGGTGTCCGGCGGGGAAGGCATGGTAAACCAGGTCTCCCTTACAGGGGAAGCCATGCCCGTGCGCAGAGTGCAGGGACAGTCCGTCTATGCCGGAACTGTAGTTGAGGAAGGCGAACTGGACATCCTGGTAAAGGCGGTTTCCGGCTCCACCAGATTTGAAAAGATCGTGGCCATGATCGAAGATTCGGAGAAACTGAAGTCTTCTATGGAGAGCAGGGCGGAGCATCTGGCCGACCGGCTGGTGCCGTACACTCTGCTTGGCACGGTGGCAGCAGGGCTTCTGACCAGAAATGTGACAAAGGCGTTGTCCGTGCTCATGGTGGACTTTTCCTGCGCCCTGAAGCTTGCCATGCCCCTGACTGTGCTCTCAGCGATCCGGGAGGCCGGCGGATACGGGATCACTGTAAAAGGCGGGAAATTCCTGGAAGCGGTCGCGGAAGCGGACACCGTGGTTTTTGACAAGACCGGGACGCTCACAAAGGCGAAGCCCACGGTGAAAGAAGTGATCCCGTTCGGAGACGAACCGGAGGAAGAATGCCTGCGGATCGCAGCGTGCCTGGAGGAACATTTCCCACATTCCATGGCAAAGGCCGTGGTGGACGCGGCGAAGAAGCGGCGGCTTGCCCACGAGGAAATGCATTCAAAAGTAGAGTATGTGGTGGCGCATGGGATCTCCTCGTATATTGACGGGAAAAAAGTGGTGATTGGAAGCAGTCACTTTGTCTTTGAAGACGAAGGCTGCACAGTCCGCCCGGAATGCCGGGAAAGATTCGAGGCGCTGCCGGACGAGTACTCCCACCTGTATCTCGCCATTGAAAAGGAACTTGTCGCGGTGATCTGTATCGAAGATCCGCTGCGGGAAGAGGCGGCGGATATGATCCGGGCGCTGAGAGCACAAGGGGTACAGAAAACGGTCATGATGACCGGGGACAGTGAGAAGACCGCGGCCGCTGTCGCCCGCCGGGTCGGCGTGGACGAGTATTACGCGGAAGTGCTGCCGGAAGAAAAGGCAGGATTTGTGGAGCGGGAGAAAGCGCTGGGACACAAGGTCATCATGATCGGGGACGGGATCAACGATTCGCCTGCTCTGTCCGCAGCAGATGCGGGCATTGCCATCAGCGACGGCGCGGAGCTTGCAAGAGAGATCGCCGACATTACCATTGCGGCGGAAGATCTGGCGGAACTGGTCGTGCTGAAGCGTCTTGCAAACGGGATGATGAAACGGATCGGGAAAAATTATCACCAGATCATCGGGATCAACGCGGCGCTGATCGCGCTTGGGATCACCGGACGGATCAGGCCTACATCCTCGGCGCTGCTCCACAACACATCCACACTGCTGATCAGCCTGCGGAGCATGAGAAATCTTTTGACGGAAGAATAGCGGACCGGTTTAAAAAGTTGACTGATGTTTTCAGTGACGATTTGTCGCAGAAAACATCAGTTTTTTGTTTTTGAGAAAAAATATCAATAAAATCCACCTGGAGTTATTGAATACTAACCGTAGTTAGCATATACTAATCAATAGAATGACAGGAACAGGATGGAGGGATAGTGATGGGTGACGCGATTATTATGGTGGTGATCCTGATCGTTCTCATCTTTGCGGTGAAGGGATCGTTGAAGCATTTCAAAGGAGAGGGGGCATGCTGCGGTGGCGGATCCGGCAGCGTGAAACCCAAAAAGCCGAAAAAGAAGACGCTTGACGGTCCTGTGATCGGACGCCGCACGATCCGCATTTCAGGCATGCACTGCCAGAACTGTGTGAACAGTGTGACAAATGCGCTTAACGCGATAGACGGGATTTCCGCAGATGTGAGCCTGAAAGATAACCGGGCGGAAGTGTCTTACGACCGTGCGGTAGATGAGAGTGTTTTGAAACAGGCTGTAGAAGGAGCGGGATTTGAAGTTGTCAGCATTTCCTGATATGAGGCGGCGGTATGGTGAGCAGAAAAGATGAAATCATAGAACAATTAAAAGAAAATGGATGTCGTATCACAAAGCAGAGAAAACTTCTGATTGATATCATCCTGAAGGATGACTGTGCAAGCTGCAAAGAAATCTATTACAAGGCTTCGAAACAGGACAAACGGATCGGGGTGGCGACGGTTTATCGCATGATCAACGCACTGGAAGAGATTGGAGCGATCAGCAGGCAGAATCTGTACAAGATTGAGTGCGGGGAAGGCTGCCGTAATGACGGCGGATGTGAGATTATCCTGGAGGATGATACAATCTGCCGGTTGTCAAAAGAAAAGCTGGACCAGATCATCCGGGAGGGGGTCAGACAGTACGGTTATTTAAGCACTGGAAAGAAAGTGTCAAAGATTATATATCACTGCCGGTAGCAGCAGGGAAGTTTCTTTTCATTTCCTATTGTATTATGCGGACTTTTGTGCTAAACAATAAATGGGTTGTTATGAGATAACAAAAGCAGGAGGCAAAATAGGATGAAACTGATTATGTATGGAACCAACGCCTGTCCCGATTGCGTGCATGCAGAAGAAGTGCTGAAGGACAAGAATATTTCTTATATCTATCTGGACTGGACAGACAGTACCGCAAATCTGAAGCGTTTTTTGAAACTCAGAGATCATGAGCCACTCTTTGATGAAGTGAAAAAAGAAGGGAAGATCGGAATCCCATGCTTTCAGCTGGAGGATGGAACTCTGACTCTGGATCTGGACCTGGTACTGGCGAAGGTGCAGCCATGAAGAAACAAAGACTGCGGGAAGAGCTGTTAGAGAAAAGAAAATTTCTTTCCGGCGCCTATTATCAGATGGCAGATGAGAGGATCTGTATGCTGGCGGCGGAACTTCCGGAATTCCAACAGGCAGAAGTGGTGTTCTGTTATGTGGGGATGGAAGGGGAGATCAACACCCGCCCTCTTCTGGAAAAAGCGCTGGCGGAGGGAAAACGGCTGGGCGTGCCGCGCTGTGAGAAAAAAGGCGTGATGCAGGTTTATGAGATCCATTCTTTACAGGACCTTGCACCCGGGACTTTTGGGATTTTGGAACCGGCGCCGGGAGCCGGACTGATCCGCCCGGAAGAGATAGACCTGGCGTTGATCCCCTGTCTGACCTGTAATGAACAGGGAGCCCGCCTGGGATATGGAGGCGGATATTACGACCGGTATCTGGAACAGACCGCTTGCACCAGAGCGGCCCTTTGCAGGGAATTGTTCCTGACAGACGATATACCGGTGGAAGAGCATGACCAGCAGATGGATCTGATCGTTACAGAAACGGGTGTGACACATGTAAAAAATAGTCAAAAATAATGATCAATATTAATATGGGGACGGGGGTTTTCAGAAATCCCCCGTCCCCATATTAATATTGATCAAGTTAAAAAAATAACAAAAAAGACAAAAACATACCTTGTCAAAATATTAACAATATGATATTATGATAAAAAATTATCAAAGTCAAAATATATTCAACGAAAGGAAAGGAAAATTATGAGCAGTAAGATCACCATTATTGGAGCAGGAAGTGTAGGGGCAACGATAGCGTATAAGCTGTCTGGTGAAGACATTGCATCAGAGATTGTCCTGATCGACATCAACAAAGAGAAGGTAGAAGGAGAGGTCATGGACATTAAGCAGGGCACCTGCTTCAGGAACCCGATCTCCATTATCGCAGGAGATTATAAGGATGCCGCAGGCTCTGATATCGTTATCATTACTTCCGGTATTGCACGTAAGCCAGGACAGACCCGGATCGAACTTACCCAGACAAATGTAAATATCATCAAAGAAATTACTCCGGAGATCGTAAAAGCAGCGCCAGATGCTATTTACATCATCGTCAGCAATCCAGTGGACGTTCTGACCTATGTATTTACCAAGATTTCCGGACTTCCTGAAAATCAGATCATCGGTTCCGGTACGGTTCTTGATACGGCAAGACTCCGCTCCGGCCTGTCAGAACATTTCCATGTGGCTCAGAAAAATATCCATGCCTATGTATTTGGGGAGCACGGAGATTCTTCCTTTGTTCCGTGGTCCAGTGCGGATATTGCCAGCATGAGTCTGGATGATTATTATACAGCAATGTCTGATAAAGTGGGAATCGAAAAGCTTAATAAGGATGCCATGGTAGAATATGTCCACAAATCCGGCGGACAGGTGATCGCAAAGAAAGGCGCTACCTTCTATGCTGTTGCGGTAGCTGTCTGCGAACTTTGCAATATGGTGCTTGCTGCTTCAGATTCGATAGCTACCGTGTCCAGCATGATGCATGGAGAGTACGGGATCGACGATGTCTGCTTAAGCACCCTGACACTGATCGGACCTAACGGTGTGAAGGGAAGAGTACCGGCACGCCTTACAGAAGAAGAGACAGAAAAGCTTAAGGCCAGTGCAAAAGTACTGAAAGATGTGATCGCACAGATCGAGATATAGAAAAGGGCAGACAAGGAGGGAATATTATGAAATACAGTTATTATCCCGGCTGTACTTTAAAAAATAAGGCCGAAGACCTGGACGCATATGCCAGGGTTTCGGCCAAAGCTCTGGGATTTGAACTGGAAGAGATAGAAGAATGGCAGTGCTGTGGAGGAGTCTATCCGCTGGGAACGGACGAGATTGCCACAAAGCTGGCATCCGTCCGTGCGTTGAACGATGCGAAGGAAAAAGGACGTGAGCTGGTAACGCTATGCTCTGCCTGTCATCATGTGTTGAAAAGAGTGAATGATGACATGAAGAACGTGGAAAATATCCGGACCAAGGCCAATAACTATATGGATCTTAAGGAGCCGTATGCAGGAGAGACAACGGTCCTTCATTTTCTGGAAGTGTTAAGAGACCGGATTGGATGGGACACTTTGAAAGAGAAGGTAACCAATCCGCTGAAGGGAAAGAAAATCGGCGCTTACTATGGATGTCTGCTCTTGAGACCCGGAAAGATCATGGCATTTGATGATCCGGAAAATCCAAAGATTATGGAAGACTTTATCCGGGCTATCGGAGCGGAACCGGTGATCTACCCTTACCGGAATGAATGCTGCGGCGGGTACATATCTTTGAAGGAAAAAGAACTGTCCAGAGGCATGTGTGAAAAGATCGAAGACAGTGCAGAAGGATTTGGGGCAGATATGCTGATCACAGCCTGTCCTTTATGTATGTATAATCTGAATAAAAACAGCCGGACAGACCTGCCGGTCTACTATTTTACAGAGCTTCTGGCAGAGGCTCTGGGCGTGAAAGATGAGGTGAAGAAGCAGTGACGAATCAGAAAAAGCAGGCGGAACTGATACAGGAAATAAGTGGGGTAAACCCTTTAAAATGTATGAAATGCGGGAAATGCTCCGCATCCTGCCCGTCTTACAACGAAATGGATATCAAACCTCATCAGTTCGTATCCTATGTGATCAATGAAGATATTGAGTCGCTGGTACAATCAAAGTCTTTATGGAAATGTCTTTCCTGCTTTGCATGCGTACAGCGCTGCCCAAGGGATGTGAAGCCGGGCAAGCTGATCGATGCGGCAAGACAGATCGTAGAAAGGCAAAAGGGCGGAGATTACCTGACGGCAGACGAGATCCCGGAGCTTCTGGATCCGGAGATCCCGCAGCAGCTTTTAGTCAGTGCATTCAGAAGATACAGGAGGTGATGGAAGGTGCAGAGGATAGGAGTGTTTGTCTGTCATTGCGGCACGAATATCGCGGCAACGGTAGACGTTAAAAAAGTAGTGGAAATGGCCCTCCATGAGCCGGGAGTGGTTCATGCGGAGGATTATCAATATATGTGCTCGGAAGCCGGACAGGAGAAGATCCGGGCGGCAATCCAGGAAAAGAACCTAAGCGGCATCGTAGTATGCTCCTGCTCGCCCCGGATGCACGAGACCACCTTCCGCGGCGCGGCAGAGCGGGCCGGATTGAATCCATATATGGTGGAGATCGCAAACATCCGTGAGCACTGCTCCTGGATCCATAAGGATATGGAGGAAGCGACTGAAAAGGCTGTGATCCTGATGCGGGCGGCGGTGGCTAAGGTGAATTTAAATACGCCGCTGAAGCCGGGAGAGAGCCGGGTAACCAAGCGGGCCCTGGTGATCGGCGGAGGCATCGCCGGGATCCAGACGGCGTTGGACATTGCGGACGCAGGGTATCCGGTGGACATCGTGGAGAAGACGCCCAGTATCGGAGGAAGGATGTCCCAGCTTGACAAGACCTTCCCTACCCTGGACTGCTCAGCCTGTATCCTGACTCCGAAGATGGTGGAGGCAAATGCCCATCCCAATATCAACATCTATACATACAGTGAAGTGGAAAAGGTATCCGGCTTTGTGGGAGATTTCACCGTGGACATCCGTAAGAAGGCGAGAAGCGTGGATATGTCCAAATGTACCGGATGCGGCGTATGCCAGGAGAAATGCCCCAGCAAGAAAACGCCCAGTGAGTTTAACAGAGGGCTGAACAACCGGAGCGCCATCTACACCCCGTTTGCACAGGCAATCCCCAATGTGCCGGTGATCGACCGGGAAGCCTGCATTAAGTTTAAGACCGGGAAATGTGGGATCTGTTCGAAAGTCTGCCAGGCCGGCGCGATCGACTATGAGCAGGAAGATGAGATCATTACTGAGAAGTACGGAGCCATCGTGGTGGCTACCGGTTTTGATATGATCAAGCTGGATGCTTATGATGAATATGCATACAGCCAGAGCAAGGACGTGATCACCTCCCTGGAGCTGGAGCGTATCATGAACGCGGCCGGACCTACCGGAGGACACCTGGAGCGTCTGTCCGACGGCAAGGCTCCAAAGGAGATCGTGTTTATCCAGTGCGTGGGAAGCCGCTGTGCAGACAGCAGAGGGAAGAGCTACTGCTCCAAGATCTGCTGCATGTATACGGCAAAGCATGCCATGCTGATCCGGGACAAATATCCGGATGTAAACGTAACCGTCTTTTATATCGATGTGCGGACGCCGGGCAAGAACTTCGACGAGTTTTACAGAAGAGCCGTGGAAGAATACGGAGTCAACTACATCAAAGGCCAGGTAGGAAAGGTGATCCCCAAGCCGGATGGAAAGCTTCTGGTGCAGGGAGCAGACCTTCTGGACAATAAGCAGATCTTAAAGGAAGCGGATATGGTAGTCCTGGCGGCGGCCATCGAGCCAAATCCGGATGTGCGTAAGATCGCAACGATGCTGACTGCCAGCATCGACACCAATAACTTCCTTACCGAAGCCCATGCAAAGCTTCGTCCGGTGGAATCCCCGACGGCGGGCGTGTTCCTTTCCGGCGTGTGTCAGGGACCAAAGGATATTCCGGAGACGGTATCTCAGGCAGGAGCGGCGGCCGTAAAGACGATCGGGCTTCTGGCTAAGGATAAGCTTCTTACCAACCCATGTACGGCACATTCCGACGAGCTTTTGTGCAACGGATGCTCCCAGTGTGCGAATGTTTGTCCGTATGGAGCGATTACATACGAAGAGAAAGAAGTGAACGACCACGGAATCCGGGAAGTAAGGCGTATTGCGGTAGTCAATGACGCACTGTGCCAGGGCTGCGGAGCATGTACCGTTACATGTCCGTCCGGCGCTATGGACCTGCAGGGATTCTCAAACAGACAGATTCTAGCGGAGGTGGATGCGATATGTCGATAGAAGCAAAAGAAGAATTCAGACCAAAGATCGTGGCGTTCTGCTGCAACTGGTGCAGCTACGCAGGTGCGGACCTGGCAGGCAGCAGCCGCCTTTCCTATTCGGCGGACGTAAAGATCATCCGCGTGCCCTGTTCCTGCCGTGTGAATCCTATGTTTATCCTGCGGGCATTTGAGCGGGGAGCGGACGGCGTGATCATCTGCGGATGCCATCCGGGAGACTGCCACTATACATCCGGCAACTATTATGCCAGAAGAAGGATGACGCTTTTATTCTCCATGCTGGATTATATCGGTGTGGAAAGCGGACGGACCCGTGTGGAGTGGGTATCTGCGGCAGAGGGTGTAAAATTTTCCCAGACCATGCATGAGTTTGTGGAAAAGATCCAGTCCCTCGGGAAAAACGTAAGATTGGAGGATTTAAGATGCAGGAAATAGTAAACCGTGCAAAAGAGCTGCTGGCGGACGGAACCGTTAAGAGAGTGCTTGGATGGAAAGCCGGAGACCTGCCTTACAATCCGGAACCGGCTTACTTTGAAAAAGAAGAGGATTTCGAAGATTTCGTGTATAACGGATTCTGCGGAGCGAATTTAAGCAAATATATGATTGAGGCCTCCAAGCAGGAGGGGAAGACGCTGGTTTTCTTAAAGCCTTGTGATACATACAGCTTTCAGCAGCTTTTGAAAGAGCACCGGGTAGACAGAGATAAAGCCTATATCATCGGTGTGGGCTGTAAAGGAAAGCTGGATATTGAAAAGATCAGGGGTCTGGGCATCAAGGGAATCGAGAGTATCGAGGGAGCCGAGATCGAAGACGAGGCAGATACTCTGAAGATCCAGACCTTTTATGGAGAGAAGACCTGTGCCTACAAGGACGCTATGCTGGAGCGGTGCCATGTCTGTAAGGGAAAGGATCATATGATCTATGACGAACAGATCGGAGAGTCTAAGGAGACGAAGGATGCAGACCGGTTCGCAGAGGTGGAAAAGATCGAGGCTATGAGCCCGGAAGAGAAATTTGCCTTTTTCCAGAAGGAGTTAAGCAAATGTATCCGCTGTAATGCCTGCCGGAATGTATGTCCGGCCTGCAGCTGCCGTAAATGTGTGTTTGACAGTAATAAGTTTGACAGCTCGCAGAAAGCCAATGTGGATTCCTTTGAAGAAAAGATGTTCCATATTATACGGGCCTTCCATGTGGCAGGCAGATGTACGGACTGCGGCGAGTGCAGCAGGGTATGCCCACAGGGAATCCCGCTCCATCTTTTTAACCGGAAGTTCATCAAGGATATTAATGAACTGTACGGCGAATATCAGGCAGGAGCCGATCTTGAGGAGAGAGGCCCCTTAACCAGTTACCAGTTTGACGATGCAGAGCCTGGGATCGTGGCAGAAAGGAGATAATGGATGTACAAGATAGCGAGAGAGAATCTGACAGCATTATTTCAGAAAATTGCTGCAGATCAGGAATTATATCTTCCGGTACGGACTGCGGATCAGGTGAATTTTGGTGTGTGGACCGAAGATGCGGACGTGGATCTTGACACGTTAAAAAGTGTGAAATCGCCTAAGGATGTCTTCTTCCCTCAGAGCGAGACACTGTACACCTGCATCCGGGATGGAAAGAAGCTTAAGGTTGAGCCGGAAGCATTAAAGGAGCAGGACTTTGTAGTATTCGGAATGAAGGCCTGTGATTTAAAAGGCGTGGAGGTGCTGGACCGGGTATTTCTTTCGGATCCTGTGGACAGCTTCTATGCGGCAAGAAGAGATCACGGCACCATCGTAAGCATGGCCTGCCATGAGCCGGAGGAGACCTGCTTCTGCAAGGTGTTTGGCGTAGATGCGGCTGACCCGCAGGCGGATGTGGCCACCTGGATGATCGGGGACGATCTGTACTGGAAGCCTGAGACAGAAAAAGGGCAGAAGCTGACGGAGAACCTGGCAGACCTGCTTGAGAAGGCGGACGATGCCGGAAGCGAAGCGGCTGTAGGAGAAGAGCAGGAGAAGATCCGGACTATTATAGAAAAGCTTCCTTATTCCAATCTTTCTCTGGAAGGATGGAACGGGGACGTGCTGATGGAAAAATTCGAGTCGCCGGTCTGGGAAAAGCTTTATAAACCCTGCCTGGCCTGCGGCACCTGTACGTTTGTATGCCCCACCTGTCAGTGCTATGACATTAAGGACTACGATACCGGACACGGGGTACAAAGATACCGCTGCTGGGATTCCTGCATGTATTCGGATTTCACCATGATGGCTCACGGAAACAACCGGACCTCGCAGAAGGAGCGGTTCCGTCAGCGTTTCATGCATAAGCTGGTTTATTTCCCGGCTAATAATGACGGGATGTATTCCTGTGTGGGATGCGGAAGATGCGTAGAGAAATGTCCGGCGGCCTTGAATATCGTGAAAGTCGTGAAAGCATTTCAGGAAGAGGAGGTGTAAGGGTTCATGAGTGAATGTACCTGTCATAAAAACTACAAATTAGATACTCTGATCCCGCAGGTGGGCGTTATCACCGATATCCGGGAGGAGACACCGGATGTAAAGACCTTCCGGGTCAATGCACCGGAGGGAGGAAAGCTTTTTGAGCATATGCCCGGACAGTGTGCAATGCTGTGTGCTCCGGGAATCAGCGAAGGCATGTTTTCCATCACCTCATCTCCGACCAACAAAGAATATCAGGAATTCAGCATTAAAAAATGCGGTATGCTGACGGATTATCTTCACAGCCTGGAGGTGGGCGACGAGATTACCGTGCGGGGACCTTACGGGAACCATTTTCCGGTAGAGGATGAGCTCCTGGGAAAGAATCTTCTGTTTATTGCCGGAGGAATCGGACTTGCGCCGCTTCGCTCCGTGATCAATTATGTGCTGGATAACCGGGAAAACTACGGTACCATTGATATTGTATATGGTTCCAGATCTGCAGACGACCTGGTGCAGTTAAAAGAAATCCAGGAAGTCTGGATGAAAAAGGAAGGGGTCAATGTTTATCTGACCATCGACCGGGAACAGGAAGGCTGGGACGGCCATGTAGGATTCGTTCCCAATTATGTGAAGGAACTGGGATTTGACGTTAATAAGACTGCCCTGGTCTGCGGACCGCCGATCATGATCAAGTTTACTCTGGCCGGATTAGAGGAACTGGGATTTTCCAGGGAACAGGTCTACACAACGTTGGAGCTTCGCATGAAGTGCGGCGTAGGAAAATGCGGCAGATGCAATATCGGATCAAAATATGTATGCAAGGACGGCCCTGTATTCCGCTGCGATGAAGTGGATGAAATGCCGGATGAGTATTAAGAAAGGAAACGAATTCTCATGGAAAAGATGGTAAATGTATATTTTTTCGGTAAGAAATACAGCGTGCCTGCGGACCTGACGATCATGACCGCCATGGAATATGCAGGCTATACCCTGAAGCGCGGCTGCGGATGCCGGCACGGATTCTGCGGCGCCTGCGCCACGATCTACAGGATCAAGGGAAAGAACGAACTGAAGACAGGGCTCGCCTGTCAGACCCAGGTGGAAGAGGGCATGTATGTGGCAAGTATCCCCTATTTCCCCACAGATAAGAGGACTTATGACATTGACGAGATCCGTCCGGAGCAGAGGATCATGATGGAGCTTTATCCGGAGATCTACAGCTGCATCGGCTGTAATGCCTGCACCAAGGCCTGCACCCAGGACCTGAACGTTATGCAGTATATCGCTTATGCTCAGCGCGGGGATTTTGAGAAATGTGCGGAAGAATCCTTCGACTGTATCGGATGCGGCTGCTGTTCAGTCCGCTGTCCCGCAGGCATCTCTCACCCGATGGTAGGCGTACTGGCAAGACGTCTGACAGGAAAGTATATCGCACCAAAGGCTGAGCACCTGGAAAACCGCGTCGAAGAGATCCATCACGGAGAGTATGACGAACTGATCGAGCAGATCATGGAAAAGCCGATCGAAGAGATGCAGGAGCTTTATAATACAAGAGAGATTGAGAAATAGGAGGAGGGATGACCATGTTTACACCGGAAATGATGGAGTCCGTGAAAAGAGTCGAGGCTACCAGGGCGGAACGTATGAAGACGGAGCCAAGGCGGATGACGGCAGAAGAAAAAGACACGCTGCTGAAAGAATTTCACCCGGACTACAGAGAAGAAGCGTTTAAAGAGATCAAGATCGGACCGAATAAAGGACAGAAAGCGCCGGAAGAGCTGGTACACCTTCTTCATTCCAACAGCCGTCTGTTAGGCGAAAAGATCGACCTTTCCAAGGTGGACTATGACGTGGATGTGCTGGTCATCGGCGGCGGCGGAGCCGGAGCATCCGCGGCGATCGAGGCCCATGAGGCGGGAGCAAATGTGATGATCGCAACCAAACTCCGGATCGGAGACGCCAATACCATGATGGCAGAGGGCGGAATCCAGGCGGCGGATAAGGAGAATGATTCTCCTGTACAGCATTACCTGGACGCATTCGGCGGCGGACATTTTGCGGCAAGGCCGGAACTTCTAAGAAGACTTGTCATGGAGGCCCCGGATGCGATACAATGGTTAAATGACTTGGGAGTCATGTTTGATAAGGATGAAAACGGACGGATGGTCACCACCCACGGCGGCGGAACATCCAGAAAGCGGATGCATGCCTGCAAGGATTATTCCGGAGCAGAGATCATGCGTACCCTTCGGGACGAGGTGCTGAACCGGAAGATCCCGGTGGCAGAGTTTACAGCTGCGGTAGAGCTTCTTAAAGATGAGAAAGGCCAGGTAGCAGGAGCCGTTCTTCAGAATGTGGAGACTGACGATTACCTGGTGGCCAGGGCAAAGACGGTGGTGATCGCTACCGGAGGAGCCGGAAGGATGCATTACCAGGGATTCCCTACCTCCAACCATTATGGGGCGACTGCCGATGGACTGATCCTTGGATACCGGGCAGGAGCGCCGCTTCTTTACCAGGATACGATCCAGTATCATCCGACGGGCGTTGCATTTCCTTCTCAGATCTTTGGAGCGCTGGTGACAGAGAAGGTACGTTCTCTGGGAGCACAGCTTGTTAATATTGAAGGCGAGGCATTTATGCATCCTCTGGAGACCAGAGATGTTGCGGCAGCCGGAATCATCCGTGAGTGTACGGCAAGAGAAAAAGGCGTGACTACACCGCTTGGCAGCGGCGTATGGCTGGATACGCCGATGATCGAGCTTTTAGGCGGGGAAGGAACCATTGAGAAACGGATCCCGGCCATGCTCAGGATGTATTTAAGATATGACATTGACATGCGTAAGGTTCCGATCCTGGTTTATCCGACCCTGCATTATCAGAATGGAGGCCTGGAGATTAACGGAGACGGATTTACAAAAGTCATGGATAATCTTCTGGTAGCAGGAGAGGCCGTGGGCGGTATCCACGGAAGAAACCGCCTGATGGGCAACTCGCTTCTGGATATCATCGTATTTGGACGCAATGCCGGAAAAGCGGCAGCTGCAAAGGCAAAGGATGTATCTCTTGGAACAATGAACCTGGATCATCTTGCCGCTTATGCCGAGGAACTGAAAGAGGCAGGCCTGGATACACACGACGTATCCCCGCTGCTGCTTCCGAAATATGCAAGACACGAGCGGTAAAGGAAGAAATGAAGAATGGAAATCATTACATGGTTCCGGGAAAGTGTGATGGGAAATACTCTGATGGTTGTATTTCTGGTAGCGTTTATCGGTTATCTTGTGGGAAGCATTAAGATCCGCGGGGTAGAGCTTGGAACAGCGGGAGTGCTGCTGGTGGCGCTGGTTTTTGGCCACTTTGGATTTGAGGTGCCTGATCTGGTGCGGGAGCTGGGACTGATCTGTTTTGTGACATCCGTAGGTTTCATTGCAGGACCGAAATTTTTCCGGAACTTTAAGCTGAACGCAAAATCTTATATTTTGCTGGGGCTGATCATCATCGTAGCAGGGGCGCTGACAACGGCAGCTATTATTGAGATCGCAGGAGTGCCTTCAGATATCAGTGTGGGCATGATGTCAGGGGCGCTGACCAGTACACCGGGGCTGGCGGCGGCTATCGATGCTACGGGATCGGCCAATGCATCTGTAGGATATGGGATTGCCTATCCCTTTGGCGTAGTGGGCGTGGTGCTTTTTGTGCAGCTTGTTCCGAAGTTTTTAAAGACGGATATGGCGGCGGAACGGGCCAGGTTTGAGGCAGCCCAGAATGTGGGTGACGATGCTCTGAAGAAAAAAGAGAAGCTGTTTATTGTGGATGAGATGGGGCTTTGTTCCTTTGCCTTGGCGATCGTGCTGGGGATCATCCTGGCAAAGATCGTGATCCCTCTGCCTGGAGGGGCAGAGTTTTCGCTGGGAACTTCCGGCGGACCCCTGATCGCCGGGCTGATCCTGGGACACTTCGGGCATGTGGGAAATATCAGCCTGCATGTGGAGAAATCTGTGCTGGAGTGCCTGCGGGAGTTTGGGCTTGCCATGTTTCTGATCGGAGCGGGTGTGGAGGCAGGCGCCGGATTTATTGAAATCCTGAAGGAACAGGGGCTGATCCTGTTTGTTTACGGTGCGCTGATTACCCTGATCCCGATGTTTATCGGATATTTTGTGGCGGTTAAGATGATGAAGTTAAGTCTGTTCAACACGCTGGGATCTATCTGCGGCGGAATGACCAGCACCCCGGCTCTGGGGACGCTGATCCGTGTGACGGGTACTGACGACGTGGCAAGCGCTTATGCGGCGACCTATCCGGTAGCGCTGGTATTCGTGGTGCTGTCCTGTCAGTTTATCGGGATATTCCTCTGATAGCTGGGCCGTGGTGAATGGAGAAGAAATCGAAAGGAGTAAATTGCCATGCGTGAGATTAATGTAAGCACGCTGACGGATGTGATCGAAAAGCTTTGTATTGAAGCGAATAATCACTTGCCGTCGGATGTGAAATGTGCGATTAAGGATTGCCGTGCCTGTGAGGACGGAGAGATTGCAAAGGGTGTTCTGGACAATATCATAGAAAATTTTGAGATTGCAGATAATGAGAATGTTCCGATCTGCCAGGATACAGGAATGGCCTGTGTCTTTCTGGAGATCGGACAGGACGTACACCTGACAGGCGGTGACCTAAGGGAAGCCGTGGATGAGGGTGTGCGCCGCGGATACGATAAAGGATATCTGCGCAAATCTGTCGTAAAAGATCCGGTGCGCCGGGGAAATACCGGAGATAACACGCCGGCTATGCTCTATACGGAGATTGTTCCGGGCGAGCAGATTAAGGTGACGGTAGGCCCGAAGGGCTTTGGAAGTGAAAATATGAGCCAGATCCGGATGTTTAAACCGTCTGCGGGACTACAGGGGATCAAAGACTTTATCCTGGAGGCTGTAGAGACAGCCGGACCGAATCCCTGCCCGCCTATGGTGGTGGGAGTCGGCATAGGCGGAACCTTTGATAAGTGTGCACTTCTTGCAAAAAAAGCTTTGATGAGACCGCTTGATTCTTCCAATCCGGATCCATTCTATGCGGATCTGGAAAGGGAGATGCTGGAAAAGATCAATGAGCTGGGCATCGGCCCCCAGGGATTCGGAGGAAAGACGACAGCCATCGGCCTGAATATTGAAACATTGCCGACTCACATTGCAGGAATGCCCTGTGCGGTGAATATCAACTGTCATGTGACACGCCACAAAACGGAGGTGATATAAATGGCTAGAAAGATTACCTTACCGCTGACAGAAGAGCTGGCAAAGACCTTGCATGCAGGCGACCAGGTGCTGCTGACAGGCACTATTTACACATCCAGGGACGCCGGACATAAGAGAATGTGCGAGGCGCTGGCAAGGGGGGAAGAGCTTCCCTTTGACCCGACAGATGCAACCATTTATTATGTAGGCCCCACACCGGCGAAGCCGGGGCAGGTCATCGGCAGCGCCGGACCTACCACCAGCGGGCGTATGGACGCTTATGCGCCGACCATGATGTCGGTGGGCGCCAGAGGCATGATCGGGAAAGGAGCACGCCTCCCGGAAGTGGTAGACGCCATGAAAAAATACAGCGGCGTGTACTTTGGCGCCATCGGAGGCGCTGGCGCACTGCTGGCCAAGTGCATCAAAAAAGCAGAGCTGATCGCCTATGAAGACCTGGGCGCAGAAGCCCTGCGGAAATTATATGTGGAAGATATGCCGCTTGTCGTTATCATCGACAGCGAAGGCAATAACCTGTATGAGCAGGGGCGGAAAAGATATCTGGAGAACAGGTAAAATCGGGGACGTACACTTTTTGCAAAAGTGTACGTCCCCAATTGCGTTTTGGGGTGTCCCCAACTGCATTTGCCCCTGTCCCCAAATGAAATATTCTGATGAATTTATAACGGGAAAAGCGTAAAGAGCGTGTTGAAGAATAGTGCTAAAATCAGTATAATGTAGAAAAGATCTGAAGGGGCGTGAAGTTATGAAAATAGAGCATAAGAGGTACTTAATTGCTGTAGTCTGCATTATAATTGCACTGATTTTTGTGAAATTGCTTAGTCCGATGGCTTTTATTCGAAAAGGATTTTTGACAAAATTTAAGGTGGAAGAGTTTGAAGACCAATATATTTATGAGCTGGAACGTATAGGACGCCACGGGGCGGACGAGGTTGAAAACATATATATGTTTTATCCGGGGTTCCGGGAAATTAGTGTAGAAGGCGCCAGGAAGGGCGACAGGCCAAAAGTAGAGCGGACAGTACCATTTCTGTATCATTGGGAAATGGATAAAGACAACGACGCCTATAAGGTGACGATAGGAAAAGAGAAATATTATTTTGCGTGGCTCTTTAATTAAGCCATTGAATAGAGGGAAATTGCGGAGTGTCCTGGGGAAAAGGGGGCAGGGATACGAATGAATTTTTTTGAAAAGATTGTTTTTGCTTCATTAGCGGGAAACATGCTCCTAAGCGCCGGTGTATGGGGATTCTGGATGAATCAGATCCCTATAGTAGCATTAAATGAAATATGGCTGATTGTTAATATCCTCTTGATTCCAGCCGGAGTCTTATGGAAAAAGAAAACATGCCGGTTTGAATTAGGGCTGATGACCATATTGTTGTCCCTGTTTTGTTTGTGCGGAAATACTTTTCTGCTTTTATTTTCGCTTAGTGTACGGAACGAAAATTTTCATGCATTATAGAGAAAATAACAAAAGGGGACAGGGGATAATGCAAAAAGGGACATAGACAAACGCAATTGGGGACGTAGACCAAGTGCAAAAGTGTACGTCCCCATTACGTCAAAACAACTCTTGCGAAACGTACCGTAACATGATATACTCCTTCTAAAATGATTTGTTTTAGGAGGAGTTTTTTATTATGGACGCAGACCCTGCGGGGACTAGTATTATTTTCACATTAGTGCTGTTATTGTTTTTTACCCTGATGAATGCCTACTTTGCGGGAGCAGAGATGGCGGTTGTATCCGTAAACAAGACAAGGATACATACACTGGCAGCGGATGGAAACAAGAAAGCGAAACTGATCGAGGGCTTATTTGAAGACTCGACTAAATTTTTGTCTACAATTCAGGTGGCGATCACATTTGCGGGATTCTATTCCAGTGCATCTGCGGCAGCCGGGCTGGCACCGTATGTGGCGGAGTGGCTGCAGAATTTTGAGATTCCATACAGCAGTGGAATTGCAAGAAACGGCCTGACCTTGATTTTGATGTTTTTTAATCTGGTGTTTGGCGAACTTGTACCCAAAAGGATCGCACTTCAGAAGGCAGAAGCCTTTTCTATGCTGACGGTCATGCCGATCCACTATATTTCGATCGTGCTTTCACCGTTTATCAAACTTCTTTCTGTATCTACAAAAGTGGTATTAAAAGCTTTGCATATGAAGACAGAAGACCAGGAGGAGGCCGTAACAGAGGAAGAGATTAAAGCGCTTCTAAAGATGGGAAATGAGACAGGAACCTTTGACGACGAGGAACGGGAGATGATTGATTCCGTATTTGCATTTGACGATCGGACGGCAAGGGAGCTGATGGTTCCGAGAAGAGATGTGTTTACCCTGGACATAGAAGAGCCTTTTGAAGAGATGATTGATGAGATTCTGGAGTCCCGGCATTCACGAATTCCGGTATATGAAGAAAATATCGACAATATTATCGGTGTTCTATATGTCAAGGATGTGATGATCGAGCTGAGAAAATCTCAGACAGCTAAGATGGATATCCGGAGTATGCTTCATAAAGCATTTTTCGTGCCGGAGACCAAGGAGGCGGACGCACTGTTCCGTGAGATGCAGAAGGCAAGAAAACGAATGGCAATCCTGGTGGATGAGTATGGAGGCTTTTCTGGTATCGTGACCATTGAGGATCTGGTAGAAGAAATCATGGGTGATATTAATGAAGAGTATGAAGAAGTTGAGCCGGAGATTGTTAAGCTGGACGAGCAGACCTACCTTCTGGATGGAGGAATGCAGATCTGGGATCTGAATGAGGAACTGGAGCTTTCTCTGGAAACAGAAAACTATGATACTCTGTCAGGATATCTGACAGAACAGCTGGGATATATCCCAAGCGAAGGCAGCAATGATGTGGTAGAAATCAAAGAAGATGGTTTGACCTTTGTGGTAGAGGAGGTAAAGGACAAGCGTATCACCAGGGTACGCCTGCATATTGAACCTCCCGCTGAAGAGGAAGAATAAGAAATAAAACAGACAGCATCTGGCCGTGTGAAATACGAAGGCCAGGTGTTGTTTTCTTTTTTTGCCCGTTTTATAATAAAATGAGAGTGCAAAATCAACGGATGAAAAAGAAAGGATGAGTGGCCAATGGAATATGAGGGTCAGATCTGCAGGGCTCCTATGGAACGGGCGTCTTTTATGCTGCCAGTGGTGGTTGGGTGTGCTTATAACCGATGCAAATTTTGTGATCTATTTAAGCATTTAAAATATCGGGAACTTCCTCTTGAACAGATTGAAGAAGAATTAAAGCGTGTCAGGGACATTGGCGGAAATCCCAGGAGAGTATTTTTGGGAGACGGCAGCGCATTTACACTTTCCATGGAAAAGCTGCTTGCGGTTCTTGAACTTATACATCAGTATTTCCCGGGATGTGAGAGTGTCAACATGGATGCAACGGTGAGCAGCATCCTTAATAAAACCCCGAAGGAACTGAAAACCTTATATGAAAACGGGGTGCGCCATCTGTATATCGGTATTGAGAGCGGGCTTGATGACGTGCTTCGGTTTATGGATAAGGATCATGGCCTTTTGGAAGCGTATGAAGCGGCATCACAGCTGAATAGAGCAGGGCTTATTTTTGACGCCCACATTATGACCGGCGTGGCGGGAAAAGGGAGAGGAATAGAAAATGCCAAGGCTCTTGCAGAGTTTTTTAACCGGACCAGGCCAAAGCATGTTGTGAATTTTTCGATGTTTCTTCACCGGAAACTCGCTTTATACCGGGAGATTCAGGCGGGCAATTTTGCTCCGGCAGACGAACTGGAGAATCTGAAAGAAGAACGGTACCTGATAGGGCATCTGGAGGCCCAAGATGGAATCATCTACGACGGCTTCCATGATTTTCTGGAATTCCGGGTGCGGGGACGTCTTCCGGAGGACCGGGAAAAGATGCTTGGAAAGCTTGACGGCGTTATAGAAACAAATGTTGGACAGGGGGTATATGCCTATATAGGATAAGAAGGATAAAAAGAAGATAAGAAGAAAGGATAAGAAGAAATTAAAAAAATTAGCACTCAAGTGTTGACAGTGCTAAACATAAGTGTTATAGTACAAATAGAACAAAGGAAAAGGATTGAAAAAGGAGGAAAATCCTAAGTCCTGAGTTTTTATTCGCTTGCAACACTTGAGACAACTTCAAGAGTGCTGATGGCAGCTGCGAAAGCAGTTCATAAAAAGTTTAAATTTGATGTTTTAACATGAAAGGAGAAATGACTTATGATGATGCCTAGTATTTTTGGAGAGAACTTATTTGATGATGATTGGATGGATTTCCC
>PPYE01585331.1_pt1 | contig 21206 bp, 16 predicted proteins | sample 1559881 | NCBI WGS metagenome assembly PPYE01 (sample SAMN08240022, study PRJNA423297) | Human gut metagenome, whole genome shotgun sequencing project.
AGGAACACAGATGGTTTTTCAATATGCAGTTGTTAAAAAGGCTTGGCTAGATATCCACTATCATGCCAGAAGCCTCATATTAACAGACTGCTTGATGGGAGGTTGAGTATGAAAACAGAATTTATTGAAGGTATTTATGCAGGATGGCTTGCAAAGATCATCGGTATCCGGCTGGGGGCCCCGGTAGAGGGATGGACCTATGAAAAAATTAAAAATATCTACGGTGAATTAGACCATTATCCTGTAGATTACCACGAATTTGCTGCGGATGATGACAGCAACGGCCCGCTGTTTTTCCTCAGGGCACTGGAAGACGGACATCATGATTACGAACTGCAGGCACAGGATGTGGCAGAGGCCCTTCTGAATTATGCGCCGTTTGAACACGGATTTTTCTGGTGGGGCGGTTATGGGATATCTACTGAGCATACAGCATATCTGAATCTGAGAAACGGGATTCCGGCTCCGCGAAGCGGAAGTATTGAACAAAACGGAAGTACAACGGCAGAGCAGATAGGCGGACAGATCTTCATTGATACCTGGGGGCTTGTGACACCGGGAAATCCGGATCTGGCAGCAAAATATGCGAAAGAGGCCGCCAGTGTGACACATGACGGAAATGGTATTTACGGCGGTATTTTTGTTGCTGTATGTATAAGCTATGCTTTTGTGGAGAAGGACATCAGGAAAATCATTGAAAAAGCTCTCTCTTATATTCCAAGAGAATGCGAGTATGCAAAAGTAGTGCGGGCAGTCATGGTATACTATGATGAAAACCCCGGCGACTGGAGGGCCTGCTTCCGGTACATATTTGACAATTACGGCTATGATAAATATCCCGGAAACTGCCATATCATCCCCAATATCGCAGTGATGATTCTGGCACTATTATACGGGGAAGGTGACTTTACAGACACACTGAATATCTGCAATATGTGCGGCTGGGATACAGACTGCAACGTTGGCAACGTGGCGACGATCATGGGCGTGAGAAACGGACTGGACGGTATTAACTACGAAAAATGGAGAAAACCGATCAATGATTTCCTGGCCTGCTCAAGTGTTATGGGTTCCATGAATATTATGGATATCCCATATGGTGCCTCTTATATAGCGAAACTGGCATATGCTGTGGCGGGAGAAAAGATGCCGGAACCCTGGAATACGATTACGCGGAAGAGAATTGACAGCTGCCACTTTGAATATCCGGGATCTACCCACGCAATGCGTGTCCGGGTAGATGGACTGGATAAACGCGCAAGAAAAGACAGAGAATGTACGGTGATCAATACGGATGAATCTGCATATACAGGATCGCGTTCCCTGAAATTTGTGGCAAAACACGTTGAGCCGGGAGAAAACGTATTTGTTTATAAAAAGACACACTACAGACCTGCAGATTTTCATGACAGCAGATACGATCCGTGTTTCTCTCCGCTTGTATATCCGGGACAGATCATCCATGGAAGTGCAATGATTCCCGAATACGGTGAGGATGCACTGGTGAGTCTCTACGCAAGAGACAGCAGGGCAGATAAAATCTATGAGGGAAACAGAGAAAATCTCTGCAAAGGCCAGTGGAAAGAACTGGAGTTTACCATTCCAAGCCTGGAAGGCGCCCTGATCGATGAGATTGGCCTGTGTTTCCATGTGCAGGGTACCCATACACAGGTGTTTGATTTTGTGGGGCTTATAGATGACCTGTACGCGGATGGAAAAGCTGACTATTCCATTGATTTTGCGAATGAAACGGAAGAGCAGTGGACCGTTCTGCATAAAGAGATCAGCCAGTTTACAAAATTAAAAGGCCTGATGTATCTGAATGGCGGGGAAATGCATTTGTCCTGTTCAGATTTTGCAGAAGCATATACCGGCAGACATGACTGGGGAGATTACAGGGCAAAATTCTTCTTTACACCGCTGACAGGAAAGAATCATATGGTAAATGTGAGAGTGCAGGGAGCCATTCGTTCTTATGCGGTGGGACTTCTTTCTGACGGCAAAGCGGCAATCCTGAAAAATGATAACGGATACCGTGTCCTGGCAGAAGTTCCATTTGACTGGTGCTGCGGGAAAGAATACTGCGTCGATGTTCAGGTCATCGGCAACAAGATAAGCGCTGAAATAGAAGGCTGCTGTCTGGAGGCTGTAGACGAAGAGAAACCTTATCTTTTTGGAGCAGTAGGTGTATCCATGCAGAACGGAACACATGATAAATATAGAAAAATTGTAATATCAGACTGTTAACAGGGGGGCAGATCAGGCAGAACATTTCCTTCTGCCTGATTTTAAAGAAAGAAGATAACGGTTCTGTTGGCCAAATAGTTACAAAAGGAGAAGGCGTATGGATATATATGGTTTAGGTACATTGGCTATGGATGTTTTGATGAAGGTTGATAACCTTCCTTCAGAGGATGGATTCTGTATTGTGAAAAGTAATGACAGACAGCCCGGAGGAAGCGGTACAAACGTGATTGTACAGCTTGCGAGGCTTTCAGCAAAATGTGGGTATATGGGGGCTGTGGGAGATGATGCTCTGGGAAAAGATGTTCTGAAAAGTCTCCGGTATGAGAACGTAGATACCAAGAGTATGATCGTAAAGCCGGGAAAGATAACCCTGCATACAGATATTGTCATTGATGATGAGGGCAGAAAATTTATTATGCTCAATATGGGGGATGCCTTTGAAAGCCTGACAAGTGATGAACTGGATTATTCGGCCGTCTCATCAGCAAAGGTTTTCTACACAGATTTACTGCCCAAAGAGCCTGCCATTACAGGACTTAAAAAAGCAAGGGAAGCCGGAGTGAAGACCGTCTTTAACATGCAGGTAGGCCTTGGCACCATGCAGGGACTGAATGTATCGAAAGAGGAGATATTATCAGCACTTAAGTTCACTGATATTTTTGCACCGTGCCGCGGCGGCCTGTATGAGCTGACAGGAACGACGGACTTAGATGCGTGCGTGAGATACCTCCGTGATTACTGTAAGGGTACTTTACTATTCACCCTCGGAAAAGAAGGATCTGTTGCATATGATGAGCAGGACAGGAAGTATACGGTCAAGAGCTGTGATCTGGAGGTTGTAGATTCCACCGGGGCCGGTGATTCGTATATGGGTTCGTTTATCTATCAGCATTGTCTGAATGGCATGTCCATAGAGGAATCCATGAAATTTGCGACCATGTGCGCAGGGTATAAGTGTACCGGAATAGGGGCCCGTTTTTCCCCGGATCTTAAAACCGCTAAAACGTTTATCTGGAAATGAGGTGCTGTGGATGAGGGGAAAATTTGACCAGGTAAAGGGAGGCTTCATCGGGATCGCTTACGGAGATGCTTTCGGAATGCCGGCAGAGATGTGGAGCCGGGAATTGATACAGAAAAAGCTTGGGTATATCCAAACCTTTCTTCCCGGACATCCTGACAACAGGATATCCGCCGGATTTGCAAAAGGTGAGGTGACGGATGACACAATCAACAGTATTTTGGTCACAGAGATGCTCAGTGAGAACGGGGGCAGGGTCGACGCGCGGGTTTTTATTAAAAAATTGAGATATTGGATGAAACACTCGGATAAAAGCTCAGCAGTTGTAGGCCCCAGTACTGCTAAGGCTCTGGAATTGATTGAGGCCGGAACGCCGATGGAGGAAGCGGGAAGTGCAGGGACCACCAACGGCGCAGCCATGAAAATCGTACCAATAGGTCTTCTTGCCGGGTATAACAGCAAAGAAGAGGTGGATTCCGGCCATTTGCTCCACCAGGTCATTGAAGTGTGCAGACCCACACATTTTACTTCCTGCGCCATAAGCGCAGCATGTGCCATCGCGGCAGGAGCAGCGGCGGCTGTCCACGGAGAAAAAGATTTATCTAAAATTTATGAATATATGACGGAAATGGCAGAAAAGAGCAGTGCATATGGAAATTCCATTGGCTCACCGTCTGTAGCCTGCCGCATGAAAATGGCAAGACATTTTACAGAGCAGGAACCCCAAAAGGCACTTAAAGATATTTATGACTATGTGGGGACGGGAATTTCATCTGCCGAGAGTATACCGGCAGCGGCAGCTTTATTTTACTTGTCTGAAGGAGACCCTGCAGTGTGTGCCGAATACGCGGCAAATATAGGCGGTGATACAGATACCATTGCTGCTATGGCGTGTGGTATCTGCGGTGCCTATAAGGGAGCAGAAAGCTTTAAAACGGAGGATATTGAACTTTTAGAAAGAACGAATGCAATTTCGTTTACAGAACTGACTGAAAAACTGCTGGGAAATACCCCCTGCTGACAGGATACGGAAAGGGCACCTACATATACGTTGTAGATGTCCTTTCAGCGTAAAGAGAAATGATTACTCCTCGTCTTTATGGTTTCTCACATAATAAGCAAGCATAGAAATAAATTCTCCCGTAGTAGGCTTTCGCTGCAGCTCATACCCTGCGATATGATTCAGCAGCGCTCGGTTTCCTTCATTCCAGCATGTGGTGATGACCGTACGAAGTGACCGTTCGATTCTTGTGCTGGTGGAATGGAAATGTTTCGCCACATCCGGATACAATTCTTTTGTTATGTAGAGCAGATATTCTTCATTTCTGACTGACAGTTCAACTGCGTAGATAAGGAAAGAATAGCCCCGATATATGGAGCAGATACCAAGACGGTGAACAAGACTTTCCACGTTCATAAAATACCCCCTTCGTTATGTATTATTTTATTAATAATAAGAATAACTTAAAAAGTCATAAAAATATCTGATTAGATAAAAATAGACATAATCCGTTAAATAAAGCAAAAATTCGACGAATTACGACAAAAAGACGACTGTTATATTATATACGAAATCAGAACACAAAAGATTACATAAAGATTTCAAAAGGTTATAAAAAGTTAAAAGACAGAATCTTTAAAATCTGTTATACTTTGTGTAAAGTTGTTTTCTTCAAAGTGCCTTCTTAATCAAATAGTATTTGAATTTTAAATTTAAAAACAGGGGGAAATATATGAATAAAAGAAATAAGATGTTAATCGGAGCAGGCATTGTACTGCTGGCAGGTGTGATCGGTACGGGAATTTATATGCAGCAGCGGGGAAAAGGTGAGGACAAGAGCACAGAGCTGGCTTATGTGACCAGTGTCTCATCCATGGATCCCTCCTCCCAGGTTCAGAGACTGGCCGGTGTTGTGGAACCACAGAAGACATGGGAGATTCAGAAAAATGCAGAGCGGGAAGTAAAAGAGATTCTGGTGGAAGTGGGAAGCGAAGTAGAGGTGGGAACCGCCCTTTTTGTCTATGACACGGAGACACTGGAAGCAGATCTGCAGCAGGCCCAGCTGGATCTGGAGCGGGCGGACACCGATATGGAGAACCTGCGCAGTCAGATCGCACAGTTGGAAAAAGAAAAGAAATCCGCCTCAGAGGATGACCAGTTTTCCTACACGACCCAGATCCAGACAGCACAGATGGACCTGAAGAAAAGCGAATATGAACGGAAAAGCAAAGAAGTGGAAATATCACAGATACATGAAAAGATTGCCAATTCTTCTGTCACCAGTGAGATGCAGGGAGTTGTAAAAAGCATTAATGAGGGCAATGAGACAGATCCTTACAGCGGCAGTTCACAGGCATTTATGACTATTCTTGCAACCGGTGTTTACAGGGTAAAAGGAAAAGTAAATGAACAGAATATCGGCGCTGTTCAGGAAGGTGCAAAGGCAGTCATCCGCTCCAGAGTTGATGAAAGCAAGACATGGACAGGTACGTTCACAGCGGTGGATACGGAAAACAGAGAGGGAAACAACAATAATATGATGTACGGAGGCGGCAGCGACAGCGGTGAAATGATGTCCTCCTCCTATCCTTTTTATATTAACCTGGACACCTCTGACGGCCTGATGCTGGGCCAGCATGTGTATATTGAAAATGACACGGGAATGGAAGAAAAAGAGGGCATATGGCTGGACGAAGGCTTTATCATGGACGTGGACAAGCAGCCCTGTGTATGGGTGGAAAACAAGGATGGAAAGCTTGAAAAACGTGATGTGACCCTCGGTGAACACGATGAAAATCTCTTCCAGTATCAGATAAAAAGCAGCCTGAAGGTAAGTGATTACATTGCTTTTCCGCAGGAGTTCTTAAAAGAAGGAATGAAGACAACGCATGAAGAGATTCCCATGAGTGATCCGGAATCAATGCCTGCGGACGGTGAAATGCCGGAAGGTATGGAAGGCTTGCCCGCAGACGGAGCAGCAGTCCCAAGTCCGGAAGGTGAGGCGCAGTAGAGGGGAGGATGCAAATGAAGGCGAGAAATAAAAAAATCATCATTGCCGTCATCTGTGTCGGAGCTGCAGTGTTGGCAGGCACAGGAATCTGGTATGGTGTGAAGAAGATGGACCAGACGAAAGTAGATGTCTATTCCGTAGCTGATCTGAAGCAGCAGATTTGGGGTATGAGCACCAGTATAGACGGAACCATAACCTCCAGTGTGACACAGGAGGTTCATCTGATGGAAAAACAGATGGTGGATCAGATTTATGTACAGGAAGGACAGGAAGTGGTTGAAGGAACGCCGCTTCTCTCGTATGATATGACACTGGTCAACATTGACCTGGAGATGGAAAAAATCAATAAAGAGCAGCTTCTGATTAAGAAAAAGGGCCTGGAAAAAGAACTGGAAAAACTGAAAAATGCCGATATCATCCCTGACAGTCAGAAATCAGGGGATGACGATGAAGAAGGTTCCACCGGAAACATCATGGGAGCAGGCAGCAAAGCAGGCATCCTGCCTCTGGGAATGAAAGATGCAGGCTCAGGTATGGGCGGACGATGGGATGCAGCATTCAGTAAAATGGCAGTTTCCCAAAATACAAGAGCTGCCGCCGAATCAGGTGACCCGGATAACGCAGGTAATCCGGACAACCCGGATAACCCAGACAACCCGGACAACCCGGATAACCCAGATAACCCGGACAACCCAGACAACCCAGACAACCCGGACAACCCAGATAACCCAGATAACCCGGACAACCCGGACAACCCGGATAATCCAGACAACCCGGACAACCCAGATAACCCGGACAACCCAGATAACCCGGATAATCCAGATAACCCGGATGATCCAGATAATCAGGACAACCCGGACACCCCGGATAAACCGGACAAACCGGAGAAGCAGGTACCGTCCATGGTTTATGATAAACTTTACGGAGACATTACCCTTGAGACTATACCGGGCCAGAAAATAGAAAACGCCATTCCTTACAAGGGAACGGGCACAAAGGAAGACCCATACTACTATCTCTGCAAAAAAGACGTGAAGATCCAGGGTGCCTTTCTAAACCAAATCGCAGGATACGGAAATACAGACACCAAAGAAAAAGAACCGGTATACTGTGTCCTGGAAGTCAGAGACAAGGGCGAAAAAGACGGATTTCTCATCGCAGCCCTGTACCTTGACGGAAGTAAAATAACAGAGAAAGTGGAACCGCAGAAATGGTACCTCACCCACCTTGGAACGTATACGGAGGAGGAACCGAAAACACCGGATGAAGAGATGCCGGACGGTGATCCGGATGGGGAAGAGTTCCCGGATGACTGGGATTTTATGGAAGAGGTTCCCCAGGATGATATCATAAACGGCTATACAAAAGATGAACTGGACAAAGCGATCACAGAGAAGAAAAAAGAGATAAAAACCGCAGAACTGGACATTCGCGGCAGCAATCTGAAAATTCAGAATGTTGAGAAAAAGCTGGAGAACCAGACCGTAGAATCCATTCTGAACGGCGTTGTGAAGAAGGTCGGAGACCCGAGCAAAGGGGAAGTGGACGGCGAGGCATTTCTTGTTGTGGAAAGCGCAGAGGGCAGCTATGTGAAAGGTCTGGCAGATGAGTATCAGCTTCAGCAGCTTCAGCCGGGTTCTGTCCTGACAGGATTCACATACGAATCAGGACTTCCCGTGGAGGCGGAAGTAAAAGAGATATCCAATTTCCCGTCCTCCAACAATATGTACGGTTACGGCAGAGAGGTATCTTATTACCCCTTTACTGCCTATATCAAAAACAGCGACGGCCTTAAAAATATGGAGGGTGTCAGCCTGGAACTTCCCGCAGAGTCGGAGAATCCCGCAGGTCTTTACATCAGCAAGCAATTTGTGCGGAATAAAGACGGCAAGGATTTTGTCTACGTGGAGAACAAGGATCATCAGCTTGAAAAGCGGACGGTGCAGGTGGGAAAAAATTTCTACGGCAGTATGCTGGAAATTAAAAGCGGTCTCACAGAGGAGGACAACATTGCTTTCCCATATGGCAAGAAGGTAAAAGAAGGCGTCAGAGTAAGACATGCAACCATAGAAGAACTATATGGCATGTACTAGAGGAGGGAGGATAAAACATGGTAGAAAATATTAGATTGTCCTTCCAGGGACTCTGGGCACACAAGATGCGTTCTTTTCTCACAATGCTGGGCATAATCATCGGAATTGCATCCCTGATTTCCATTGTCTCTACGATCAAGGGAACCAGTGAGCAGATAAAAAAGAACCTGATCGGCGAGGGCGACAATGTTGTTGATATCACCTTAAACGAGGGCAGCAACATATATCAGATGGAGTATCAGGGGATTCCCCAGGGAGTTCCGGTTGCCACAGAGGAGCAGAAACAGCAGATCCTGAATCTGGATAATGTGGAGAATGCGTCACTCTACAGGCTGCGCCAGTATGCAGACAGCGTTTACTATCAGAATCAAAGCATGGAAGGCGGCAAAGTGCTGGGAGTGGATAAAGATTATCTGGACACCTGCGGATATCAGATCGCCCGGGGGCGCGGATTTTCCAAAAAGGATTTTGATAATTTCCGTAAAGTGATCCTGCTGGATGAAACTGCCGCCAACAACTTCTTTGAAAAGGGAAAGGAGATCGGCAAAACCGTCGAGATAAAAGGAGAACCTTTTACGGTTGTGGGAATCATTAAAAAATCAGATGAGTACGAACCGGTCATTAACAGTATGGAGGATTACTATACATACTACAGCGATGACAGCGGCATGATCCTTATGCCGGATTCCACCTGGCCCATTGTCTATCAGTATGACGAGCCGCAGCAGGCGGTCATCCGGGCTGCCAGTCCGGAGGCCATGAGCAAAGCGGGCAAGAAGACAGCGGAAATACTCAACGCGTCCATAACATCCACCTCCGATTCCATCAAATACAAGGCAGAGGATATTATGGAGAAGGCAAAGGGCCTTCAGCAGATCAGTGAGAACACGAACCGGCAGCTAATCTGGATCGCCAGCATCTCACTTCTGGTAGGCGGTATCGGTGTTATGAATATTATGCTGGTGTCTGTCACGGAACGAACCGGTGAGATCGGCCTGAAAAAAGCCATTGGCGCCAACAAGCGCAGAATCCTGGGTCAGTTTTTGACCGAAGCGGCAGTGCTCACCAGTGTAGGCGGTGTCCTGGGTGTGGCGGCAGGCTTTATACTGTCAAAGGTTATCTCGAAGATTTCCCAGACGCCTATGGTCATCAGCATTCCCGCTGCAGCGGCGGCAGTAGTATTTTCTATGATCATCGGTCTGGTATTCGGACTGCTGCCATCTATAAAGGCAGCGAATCTAAGTCCGATTGAAGCTCTGCGGAGAATGTAAAAAGAATGTATAAAATAAAAAAACGGCAGCTTTCCTGTATCCGGGGAGCTGCCGTTTTTTTCTCAGAAACCGTAAGATTCACCGATGAGGATTACTGTGATCCTGTCTTTTACACGTGAGCGTCTTGTGATCACCGTCTGACAGCAGATGCAGTCAGGACTCTGGCAGTCTTTGCAGATGCCTGTTTTGGAGCAGGGTGTATTGGCCCCGACGCGGATACTGTTGGGGGGAGCTGCTATGCTGCGGACCCTGCGGATACCGTCCTCCTCTGTGACAGACACTTTGTTCATGCCGGCCACCACCAGTACATGCTGCGGACCTGTGATCAGACAGGCAACACGGTTTCCCATGCCGTCCACATTGATCAGTTCCCCGTCCAGGGTAATGGCATTGGTGCCGGTGAGAAAATAATCCGCAGTGACGATCCTGCCATAGAGGGCCCTGGATTCCTCAGGTGTTTTGGCTTCCTTTCGGTCAAGCAGTATGTAGTCACCCTGCTTTAAGGTGTCCATAATTCCTGTCTCCACCAGTGTTTCCGAGCCGCCCCAGGTCACTGTGGCATGGGCAGGGATCAGGCTTTGAATGAGCTTTCTTGCTTCTTCGGCATTTTCACAGTAATATCCCTTCATGTTCCTTTTTTCCAGATTTGACAGGATAGTTTTGGCTGTGTTTGCATAAGATTCTGTTTGAAATGACATGATTTTCCTCCTTATCAGTATTTTTTCTGAAATCTATTATAGCATGCAGTGATTTTTTCGTCAAAATTTTCCCGGGGGAGACATTGTATTTAACTCCGGTCTATGATATTATTAAAAATAGTAACCCAAAATGGGGAAAAGGAGTCAAAGAAGCAATGGAAAAAAAGAAGATTGCAGTTGTGACGGACAGTAACAGCGGCATTACCCAGCAGTGTGCCGGGGAGCTGGGGATTACGGTTCTTCCAATGCCTTTTTATATTAATGAACAGCTTTTCCTGGAGGGGATCACACTCACCCAGGAGGATTTTTATGAACGCCTGGCCCAGGATGCGGATATTTCCACATCTCAGCCATCCCCTGCCGATGTGCTGGAGACCTGGGAGCAGCTGCTTGCAGACCACGATGAGATTGTGCACATTCCCATGTCAAGCGGTCTCAGTAACTCCTGTCAGACAGCATTTGTACTGGCCAGAGAATATAAGGGGCGTGTACAGGTGGTGGACAACCAGAGAATTTCCGTGACGCAGAGACAATCTGTACTGGATGCAGTTGAGCTGGCAAAAGCCGGTAAAAACGCGGTGGAGATCAAAGAGATTCTGGAAGCCGAAAAAGGGGAATCCAGTATCTATATCACTCTGGAGACACTGAAATACCTGAAAAAAGGCGGCAGGATCACACCCGCGGCGGCTGCGCTCGGCACTGTGCTGAATCTAAAACCGGTCCTGCAGATTCAGGGAGAGAAGCTGGATGCCTTTTCAAAAGCCAGAGGAAAGAAACAGGCAAAGCGTGTGATGGTCAAAGCCATGGAGGAGGACCTGAAGAACCGTTTTAAAGATAACAGAAAAAAAGGCCTCATGTGCCTGGAGGCGGCTTACACCGGCAATGAGGAGGAGGCACTGGAGTGGAAGGCAGAGCTTGAGAAGCATTTCGATATGGAAGTGCATATGGATCCTCTGTCCCTGAGTGTTGCCTGTCACATTGGACAGGGCGCTCTTGCGGTGGCAGTTTCTAAAAAAGTAGAAGTGGAGTAGTGAACAGTTATGAAGAAAATCATCGAATGCATGGAAGCAGTCATCAAAGACGCATTCACAGCTTCCGGATACGACGAAAAATTTGCCCGGGTGAATATATCCAACCGCCCGGATCTGTGCGAGTATCAGTGCAACGGAGCGATGGCGGCAGCCAAGACATACAAAAAAGCACCTATCATGATTGCAAACGATGTGGTTGAAAAAATAAAAGAGAGTGATATGTTCAGTCAGGCAGACGCTGTGAATCCGGGATTTATCAATCTGAAGCTGAATCCTGAGTTTCTGGCATCCTATCTGAACGATATGCAGGCAGATGCTGATCTCTCCGTTGAGAAAGCGGAGTCACCAAGGACGATCATTATCGACTACGGCGGACCAAATGTGGCAAAACCGCTGCATGTGGGACATCTCCGTTCCGCCATTATCGGTGAGAGCTTAAAACGAATGGGACGTTTTCTGGGCCACAAAGTGATAGGCGATGTGCATCTGGGCGACTGGGGTCTGCAGATGGGCCTGATCATCACAGAGCTTAAAAAACGTTCTCCTGAACTGGTATATTTTGATGCGTCCTATGAAGGGGCGTATCCGGCAGAAGCGCCGTTTACTGTCAGCGAGCTGGAGGAGATATACCCCACAGCCAGCGGCAGATCAAAGGAAGATGAGGACTACAGAAATGAAGCTCTGGAAGCTACACTGGAACTTCAGCAGGGCAGAAGAGGATACCGCGCACTCTGGAGACACATTATGGAAGTGTCTGTAGCGGACCTGAAAAAGAATTATGAAAAGCTGCATGTGGATTTTGACCTCTGGAAGGGGGAAGCGGATGCAGACCCCTATATACCGGATATGGTGGCATATTTGAAGGACAATGGGTATGCATATCTGGACCAGGGCGCTCTTGTTGTGGATGTAAAAGAGGAAAGTGATGCCAAAGAGATTCCTCCCTGTATGATCCTCAAATCCGACGGAGCTTCCCTTTACAATACCACAGACCTGGCTACCATTGTACAGCGTATGGAGGATTACCATCCGGATGAGATGATCTACGTGGTGGACAAGCGCCAGGAACTGCATTTTATCCAGGTGTTCCGCTGTGCCAAGAAGGCAAAACTCACAGAGGAGAACACCAGACTTGCATTTGTCGGCTTCGGAACCATGAACGGTAAGGACGGTAAGCCCTTTAAGACAAGAGAGGGCGGCGTTATGCGTCTGGAACGCCTCATCAATGAGATCAATGAGGAAATGTACAAGAAAATCGTTGAGAACCGCAGTGTAAAAGGCGATGATGCGAAAAAGACTGCTGAGATGGTGGGACTTTCCGCAATCAAATACGGGGATCTGTCCAATCAGGCTTCCAAAGATTACGTGTTTGACGTAGAGCGTTTCACATCCTTTGAAGGCAACACAGGGCCTTATATCCTGTATACAATTGTGCGTATCAAATCCATTCTGGAGCGCTGCCGCGAAGAGGGCGGTGATCCGGAAAAGGGCACAATACTGCAGGCGGCAAATGCCAGCGAGAAGGCATTGATGCTGGAACTCTCCAGATTCAATTCCGTGATTGCCCCTGCCTTTGAGGAAAAAGCTCCGCATAAGATCTGTTCTTATATCTATGATCTGGCAAATGCGTTCAACAGTTTTTATCATGAAACAAAGATTCTCAGTGAGGAGAACGAAGCACAGAAGACTTCCTGGATTCGTCTGCTGGTTCTGGCAAGAGATGTACTGGAGACATGCATCGATCTGCTGGGATTTGAAGCACCTGAGAGAATGTGATCTAATATAAAAAGACGGGCTGCTGTATGCGGCAGTCCGTCTGAAATATCTGAAATTTCGGCATTTCTGCCTGACATTCCATTTTCATTCTACAATATATAAGAACTACATAAAGAGGTGATGCTGTTCGTGTATGGAGAAAAACGTCTTCTTGGAGAACGCTACCGTCTGGATAAAATTCTGGGAAAAGGCGGACAGGGAAAGGTATACCTGGCCTTTGACATAAAGCTGGAAAAATACTGGGCTGTCAAAAGGATTCCCGATGGCAGCAGCAGAGAAGCTGAGATCATGCGGCACCTGGAACATCCGGCGCTGCCCAGAATCGTTGATACACTAAGGACAGATGGATACTGTTATCTTGTTATGGACTATCTGGAAGGATTCACTTTGGAGGAGGTAAAGAAAAGCGGAAAAAAGATACCCTGGAGCAAACGGATCCAATGGGCCATACAACTCTGCAGTCTGCTGGAATACCTCCACGGTCCGGCAAAAGGGATTATCTATCAGGATATGAAACCTTCCAATCTGCTGGTACACATTTCAGGGGATATACGGATTCTTGATTTCGGCATTGCGTCCCTGGCCAATAAGAGCAGCAGCGGGTACGGAACACTCGGTTTTGCCGCACCGGAACAGTTTGCCGGAAGTGCGGAGGAACGGACTGACATCTATGGACTGGGGGCTGTCCTGCGTTACATGGAACAGAAGGATGAACACAGATCCAAGATATATAAAAAGTGGAGACACATTGCAGACAAATGTATGGAAACCTCTCCGGGAAAACGCTACAGGAACATCCGTGCGGTCAAGAGAGAACTGCAGAATCTGGAAGAGTGGATGCACACCAGGCAGCGTGTTTACGCAGGTTCCGTTTTTCTGGCAGTGGGTTTTCTGCTCCTTTTAGGCGCGCAGGTCAGGCGGCAGGAGCTGCTGCTTGATGCGGGAAGGCTGCTGGGCTTTCGCAAAGACACCGGTCTTGCGGATGCAGCGGATTACAGGGAGGCACGTCAGTATTTCCTGAAAGAACAGGAAGGGACAGAAAAAGGAGAGCTGTACCGGAAAATCCTGGATGCCATAGAAGAGGCGCCGTCAAAAAGAAACTGGGAAGAAGCCGGAGCTGCCATAGAAACATTGGAAAAAAGCGCAGGCACCTCCTTGGAAAAGACGGGCGAGCAGATATTTCTGGCAAATGTTGTACAGGCGTATGAAAGCGAGCTGGGATATTCCAATCAGGAAAGCGCGGAAAAGGCACAGGGCCTTCTTTTGCAGGCGGAAAAGAATGTAAAGGAAAACAGCCGGGAGACATATGCACCGGTATATCGTGTAGAAATTTACTATCAGCTTGCTAAGATTTACGGAAAACTGGATAATCCGGTAAAAAGTATCAGGTATTATGAACAGCTTTTGGAAGAAAAAATCCCGGTAAACCTGGAACAGGAAGCACGTCTGTCGATTGCAGCCATGTACCGCCAGATGCAGGAGTATATGGAAGCAGAAAAATGCTATGAACGTTATCTGAGCGATTTTCCCCAGGATGCAGAAGCCTACTGCGCCTATGCCCTTATGGAAGCAGTAGAACGGGAAAACCAGAAAAAGGCAGAGAGTCTGCTTTCTCTCATGGAAAAAAGAGGGGCAAAAAAGGATGGGTTTAACAGTGAAAAAATCAAAAATAAAATCAAGGCATTGGAAACGGAGGAAACAGAATGAATCGTAAAAGGATGTTCTTTATAGTGACAGTGATATTTTTATGTTTAGGCAGTGCGGTTCCAGTATTTGCTTCAGCCGGGGAAGATTTTGGCAATACGGACAAGACTCTGCCGGAAATGACACAGATCGTAGAACTGCAGAAGGGAGAAGCACTTTTTTTGCCCGGCAATGGCATGGTACAGATAGAGGATGAGCGCATTGCCTGCGCGGGAAAAAACGGAAATATAGAGGCCCTTGAAGAAGGGGAAACAGAAGTGGTGGTTCGGTATAAGATCAGGGTGAAAAAGGCTGATTCAAAAGAAAATACAGACGGAACGAATCCTGATAAAAACGGAAAGGATACTGCGGATTTAGAGAAAACACAGACAGATGATAAATACACAGATAAAGATGCAGAAGAAATTCAAGGAGGTACAGCAGATGAGAATCAGAATACAGAAGACGGTATAACGGATATGGAGGAAACCGAAAATGGCAACGGACATGAAGAGGCAGGGAGAACCGAAACCGCCCGGCAGCCTTCAGAGGAGGCAGGAAAAAACGAATCTGCCCGACAGCCTTCAAAAGAGAAAGAGGACGATACTCCGGCGGCTATGACAGAAATCGAAATTCCCGACCGCGGGTATCCTGTTATCGCCCTTGTGAATCTGAAAAATCTTTCATCCAGCAACACACGGGTATCGCCATGTATCACAGTACAGGATGAAAATCTGGACAAGGACAGTGTAAAAATCCGTCTTACTGGGAAACGTACGGGTGAGAGAACGATTTCCTTCCGGAAAGAGGAGAACCGGAATTGTCTGACCCTGACCCTGGAACCGGTGACAGAGGATGATGAGTATGTGCTTATCTGCGAGGCATGTGACCTGTACGGCAACCGGACAGAACAGCGCTTTCTCTTTTCCGTCAATCAATCGGGCACAAGCTTTGTATACGACAGGGAGGAGATTGCCCACAGCGGCGGCTTTACACCGGAAATAACCCTGGACAATGTGGACGCCGTCCGGATCGTTTCCTGTTCGGTGAACGGGGAACCGGTCCTCTATGAGTGGAAAGAAGGAAAATTAAGAATTCCCAGTAAATGTCTGAAAAGCGGTAAAAACAGAATAACCCTGTCTGTTAAGGATACAGCAGGAAACATAAGTGATATGGAACCCTGGGATTTTACCATGCCCGCCAATGAAAATGCCGAAACGGACACGGAGCCCGTACCGGAGGCTGTAAAAATGCAGAAAGAAAATCCGGCCGGAATTATTTTTTTACTGATTGGCAGTGTTCTTGTTTTCTGGGAGAAGAAAATGTGTTACAATGGCAACATAAATTAATCTATAAATATTGGGGGAGACCAAATGGAAAAACTGGAACAAAAGTATCTGGAACGCCTTTCCGAACTATATCCGACGATCGCCAAGGCGTCCACAGAGATCATCAACCTGCAGTCAATTCTCAACCTTCCCAAGGGAACAGAACATTTCCTGACAGATATCCACGGGGAATATGAGGCATTTTCCCATGTGCTGAAAAATGGTTCCGGTTCTGTGAGACGAAAGATCAATGAAGTATTCGGCCATACACTCAATGAGCAGGACAAGCGTTTTCTGGCAACACTGATCTATTATCCGAAGGAAAAGATGGAGCTGATCAAAAAGACGGAGGAAAACATGGAGGACTGGTACAAGATAACCTTATACCGTCTGATCGAGGTGTGTAAACGTGTTGCATCCAAATACACCCGATCCAAAGTCCGCAAAGCCCTGCCGCCTGATTTTGCCTATGTTATCGAGGAGCTTATCACCGAGAAACCGGAGCTCAATGACAAAGAGGCTTACTATGAGCAGATTATTGAGACCATTATAGCCATAGGCAGGGCGGAAGTGTTTATCATCGCCCTTTCGGAGCTGATCCAGCGTCTGGTTGTGGACCATCTGCATATTCTGGGAGATATTTATGACAGGGGGCCGGGGCCGCACCATATCATGGAGAAGCTGGAGGAATATCACTCTTTGGATATCCAGTGGGGCAACCATGACATTGTCTGGATGGGGGCGGCAGCAGGCCAGCGTTCCTGTATTGCCAATGTGATCCGTATCTGTGCCCGCTATGCGAATCTGGACCTTCTGGAAGACGGATATGGCATTAATCTGCTGCCATTGGCTACCTTTGCCCTGACGTATTATCAGGATGACCCCTGTGAGTGCTTTAAAATAAAAGGGGGAAATGCCCTCAATCCGGCAGAGACTGTGCTGAACATGAAGATGCACAAGGCCATTTCCGTTATCCAGTTCAAACTGGAAGGGCAGCTTCTAATCAGGAGAAAAGAGTTCCATATGGCAGACCGGGCGCTTCTGGATGATATTAACTATGAGGAAGGGACCATCCGTTTATACGGAAAAGAATACAACCTTCTGGATCATGCCTTCCCGACCGTGGACCCGGAAAATCCCTATGAGCTCTCAAAAGAGGAGGAGGAGGTTATGGAACGCCTTGTCTCCGCCTTTGCCAACTGTGAGAAGCTCCAGCGTCATATGCAGCTCCTTTTGAAGAAGGGAAGTCTGTACAAGGTATATAACAACAACCTGCTTTATCACGGCTGTGTCCCTCTGAATGAGGACGGCAGCTTTAAAGAGGTTGAAGTGTACGGCAGGACTTATAAAGGAAGAGAGCTCTATGATGTGCTGGAAGCCTATGTGCGGAAAGCTTTCTTTGCTCTGGACAAGGAGGAAAAACAGCGCGGCAGGGATATTCTGTGGTTTATCTGGAGCAGTCCCGCGTCTCCGCTGTTCGGCAAGGATAAGATGGCTACCTTTGAGCGCTATTTCCTGGCTGAGAAGGAAACCCATGTGGAGAATAAGAACCCTTACTACAGACTTTTGGAGGATGAAAGCGTAGTGGATAATATTTTCCGGGAGTTCGGAATCGAAGGGGACTGCTGCCATATTATAAACGGTCATGTCCCGGTACACCACACCTCAGGGGAAAGTCCCATCAAATGCGGCGGCAAAGTGCTGGTCATTGACGGTGGATTTTCAAAAGCATATCAAAAGGAGACCGGGATTGCGGGATATACGTTGATTTATAATTCCTGGGGAATGATCCTGGCAGCCCATGAACCATTTACCTCTGCAGAGGATGCCATCACAAGGGAGAGCGATATTCTCTCTGACAGTATTTTAGTAAAACGCACCTCTCTTAGGAAAACAGTGGGGGATACGGATAATGGACATCACCTGCAGGAGAGCATTGATGAGCTGAGACAACTTCTGAAGGCCTACAGAAACGGCCAGATTATTGAGAAGGAATAAAAGGAGAGCAGAAACATGATACATGAAAATATTCCGATTCAAATGTCAGGGTCTTCCAAAGAGACACATTTGACAACTTATATTTTGGATGCGTATGAGGAGCTGCCGGAAGATTTAACGCGGCCTCTGATACTGATCTGTCCCGGAGGCGCATACCGTTTTACGGCTGACAGAGAGGCGGAGATGGTGGCTCTGCAGTTTAACAGCATGGGATATCACGCGGCAGTTCTGCGCTATTCCTGTGCTCCCAGTGTATTTCCCACAGCCCTGACCGAGGTGGCCTGCTCTGTGCAGATGATACATGAGAAGGCGGAGGCGTGGCATGTGGATACGAAAAATATCTTTGTTATGGGATTTTCAGCGGGAGGCCATCTGGCAGCCAGCTACGGTGTTTTCTGGAACAGGGATTTTCTTTCTGAGGCTGTGGGATGCAGCAGGGAGATTTTAAAAGTAAAAGGTCTGATCCTCTGCTATCCGGTGATCACATCCAGGGAGGATTACGGGCATCTGGAAAGCATCCATAACCTGCTGGGCAGTAATTATGAAGAGAAAAAAGCGGAGATGGCGCTGGAAACCCAGGTAGATGTCCATGTGCCCCAGGCTTTTCTCTGGCATACCTTTGAGGACCAGAGCGTGCCGTTTCAGAACTCCCTGTTATTTGTGGAGGCAATGGGAAAAGCGGGCGTTCCGGCTGAATACCATCTCTATCCCAAGGGCAGTCATGGCCTCTCCCTGGCAAATGAGACACTGATGCGTGCAGACGGCACCGGTGTACAGAAAGAGTGCCAGAGCTGGATGCCGCTGCTTAACATTTGGCTTAAGAATGCCTGCAAAAGAAAATAAGTAGTATAAACCTTGTAAAAACAGGAAAAAATCTTAAAAACAGCTTGCAACATACACCTCAGCTATGCTATAATACCAGCGTTGCAAAATAACCACGTCTATGAATACCAAAGGACGGTGCCTGCGGACAAGCGTCCGACAGTGTCCCTGCGGAGAGGAAATAGACGGAAGAAAACAACCAAAAAGGAGAAAAAACATGAGCGTTATTTCAATGAAACAGTTACTGGAAGCAGGTGTTCATTTCGGACATCAGACCAGAAGATGGAACCCTAAAATGGCTCCCTACATCTACACAGAGAGAAACGGCATCTACATCATCGACCTGCAGAAATCTGTAGGAATGGTTGACGATGCTTACAAAGCAGTTGCAGACATTGCAGCTGACGGCGGTACAATCCTGTTCGTAGGAACTAAAAAACAGGCTCAGGATGCTATCAAAGTGGAAGCAGAGCGCTGCGGAATGTTCTATGTAAACGAAAGATGGTTAGGCGGAATGCTGACAAACTTCAAGACCATCCAGAGCAGAATCGCAAGACTGAAAGAAATCGAAGCTATGGAAGCTGACGGAACTTTCGATGTACTGCCGAAAAAAGAAGTTATCGAACTGAAAAAAGAGCAGGCCAAATTAGAGAAGAACCTGGGCGGTATCAAAGAAATGAAGAAACTCCCGGATGCCATCTTCATTGTAGATCCGAAAAAAGAAAGAATCTGCGTTCAGGAAGCACATACATTAGGTATTCCGTTAATCGGTATCTGTGATACAAACTGTGATCCGGAAGAACTGGATTATGTTATCCCGGGCAATGATGATGCGATCAGAGCCGTAAAATTAATCGTTTCCAAAATGGCAGATGCTGTCATTGAAGCTAACCAGGGTGCTGCTGAAGACAGCGAGATCTTCGAGGAAGCAGCAGAAGAGGAAGCAACAGAGAAATAATTCAAAGCGCCTTGGCTGTACTGCCAAGGCGGTTCTTTAGAAAAAACCAATAGAATTCAGGAGGAATATCACGATGGCTATTACAGCAGGAATGGTAAAAGAATTAAGAGAGATGACTGGTGCCGGCATGATGGACTGTAAGAAAGCTCTTGCAGCAACAGAAGGCGATATGGATAAAGCAGTTGAATTCCTGAGAGAAAAAGGACTTGCTACTGCACAGAAAAAAGCGAGCCGTGTTGCAGCAGAAGGTCTGTGCAAAACTCTGGTATCTGCTGACGAGAAGAAAGCAGTTGTTGTAGAGGTTAACGCAGAGACAGACTTCGTTGCTAAAAACGAAAAATTCCAGGGCTATGTTGCACAGGTTGCAGAGCAAGCTATGGATACAGAAGCAGCCGATGTGGAAGCTTTCTTAGCTGAAGCATGGAAATTCGATACAACAAAAACCGTTCAGGAAGCTCTGGCAGGCCAGATTGCTGTTATCGGCGAGAACATGAACATCAGAAGATTTACAAAAGTATCCGAAGAAAACGGATTTGTTGCATCCTACACACACATGGGAGGCAAAATCGGTGTTCTGGTTGACGTTGAGACAGATGTCATCAACGACGCTGTAAAAGAAATGGCTAAAAATATTGCCATGCAGGCAGCAGCCCTGAAACCTGTATACACAAACAGAAGCGAAGTGTCTCAGGAATACATTGAGCATGAGAAAGAAATCCTGACAGCAGCAGCTAAGAATGAGAAACCGGACGCTAACGACAAGATCATCAGCGGTATGGTTATGGGACGTATCAACAAAGAGCTGAAAGAAATCTGCCTGTTAGACCAGGTTTATGTAAAAGCAGAAGACGGAAAACAGACCGTTGCAAAATACGTTGAAGAAGTTGCAAAAGCTAACAACGCTAAGATTACAGTAAAAGGCTTCGTTCGTTTCGAGACCGGAGAAGGTATTGAGAAGAAGGAAGAGAATTTTGCTGAGGAAGTTGCTAAACAGATGGGAAAGTAATTTAAGTTTCCATCGAACTTAATAATGAGTTTGAAATCCCCAGAAAAGCCCGTATTTACGGCATTCCGGGGATTTTTTGCGCCAGCTTAAGATTCCTCTGTCCAATATCAAGGTAACACTCAAAATACTATGTCTAAAATAGCGGGAACTAAAAATTTGTTGTGTCCACCCTTATGGGTACATTATATCTGCCTCGTCTATATCTTTGATCTTAAGGAGCAGACGGAGTGTTTCCTTCATGCGGTAGGCACGGTAAAGGCGGCTGT
>PPYE01275567.1_pt1 | contig 21205 bp, 15 predicted proteins | sample 1559881 | NCBI WGS metagenome assembly PPYE01 (sample SAMN08240022, study PRJNA423297) | Human gut metagenome, whole genome shotgun sequencing project.
GAGTTTGCCTACATCGGCATCCCCCTCACGATCGTCGGCATCCTCTACATGGTGACAATCGGATCGCGGCTCTGTCCGCATCGCAAAGCCGATGTAACGAATACGACCGGACAGGAATCCGACGCAGCTCACAGCACGCGCAAGATGGCAATCTGCGCGGTCATCCTCATCGCCGTCGTGCTCGCCATGGTGCTCGAGGACACGATCGGCGTGCCCATGCAGATCACGGCAATCATCGGTGCGCTCGCCTGCGTCCTCACGGGCTGCCTCACCGAAAAGCAAGCCTACGCGGGCATCGACTGGGTCACGATCTTCCTCTTTGCAGGCATGCTCCCGCTCGCGAGCGCGATGGACAAGAGCGGCGCAGGCAAGCTCATCGCCGACTACGTCGTCGCCTTCATTGGAAACGATCCTTCCCCCATGATGATTCTCGCCGCGATGTTCATCCTCTCCTGCGGTCTCACGCAGTTCATGTCGAACACAGCGGCTGCCGCGCTCCTCGCCCCGATCGGCATCTCGATCGCGAATTCGATCGGTGCCTCGCCCTTCCCCGTGCTCATGACGATCGGCATCGCCGCATCATGCGCCTTTACGACGCCGGTCGCAACTCCGCCGAATACGCTCATACTGGGTCCCGGCCGCTTCCGCTTCATGGACTACGTAAAGGTCGGCCTGCCGCTTGTCATCGTCTCCTTCATCGTCTGCCTCATCGTCATCCCGATCGTATGGCCGTTCTATCCCTGAGAAACATACGCTGAACTATACGCTATAGAAAGGTGGCTTTCCCTTGAATCGTGATCGTATCATACAAAACATCGAGGCGCTCGACGCCGAACTCTTCTCCATATTTCGCAGCGAGTTTCGAAAGCAGCGATACTCGCTCTCGCTCCTGCCGCAGGACAACGCCTCACCGCTCGTGACCTACCTCCTCGGCAGCTCGCTGAGCAATCTGCACCTCGACTACCATGACGCGCAGAAGCACGATGCCCTTGAGATGCTCGCCGCCGACCGCGCCGCCTCACTCTTCGGTGCGGACGAAGCCATCGTGCGCCTTGCCTCCGTGCAGGTTGCCTCGCGCATGGTGCTCCTCACCTTTCTCAAGCGCGGCGATCCCATCCTCTCCTTCCACCTGCGCAAGCGGGAATACTGCGATGGTGACCGACTCGCCTACCAGTTTGAAAACTACAGCATCGATCCCGAAACGCATGAACTGAACTACGATGCCATCGCAAAAAAGGCGAAGGAGTTCCGCCCCAAGCTCCTCATCTTCTCCCCCGTCAGCTACCCGCGCGAGGTCGACTACGAACGCCTCGCGAAGGCTTCTCACGATGCGGGCGCGCTGTTTTGGGTCGACATGGGACATCTCGCTGGACTCATCGCGGCAAAGGCGATCGCATCCCCCGTGCCCTGCGCAGACGTCGTCACCTGTTCCGCCCACGACGCCTTGCACGGGCCGCAGAGCGCGCTCATCCTGACGCAAAAAAAACACAGTGCCAGCCTGCACGAGACCCTCGAGCGCACGGCACATGCGAGCATTCGCTGGAACACGTTCGCCGCGCTCGCCTTTGCGCTCAAGGAAGCGGCGACAAGCCGCTTCATCACCTACGAGACGCAGGTCCTAAAGAACGCGAAAGCGCTTGAAGAAGGCCTGCGTGCCGGCGGCGCCGAGATCCTCTTCGGCGGCACGGACACGCATCTCATCATGGTGCGTTCCAATGGGATGGAAGGATCTGCGCTCAAACGTCTCCTGCGCAAGGCAGGTTTTCTCGTAAAGCCCGACCTCATCCTGACGCTCCCCAAGCCGACCGATGCGCTCCGCCTCTCCTCGATGATGCCGACCATGCGCGGCATGAAAGAGGACGAGCTCCGCGCCGTCGGCGGTCTCCTCGCCTCCTTCCTGACCGGCGAGCGCGGTGAAGCGGGCACCGATACCGTGCACGATGAAGTCGCACACCTCGTCTTCGACCGCCCGCTCTACTCCGAAGAATGGCTGCCCGTCAAGGACGATCTGATCGATACGTCCATGGAGGACGTGGATACCGTGCGCGAGTTCTCCTCGCATACCAAGAAAGAGCTTCTCAGCCGCATGCTATCCAATCTCTTCAAGTAAATCAAAAATAGCGAGGTCTTGCCGCAGGCATCGGCAAGACCTCGTTTTTATTCCAAGGATTGTTTTTTCTACGCCACTACTTCTTGGCGCGCGTCTGCTCTTCCTCGTATTTCTGCAAGTCGTACACAAGCCCTTCAAGCGCACGCCGTGCGACGAACACGGGGCAGTCCGATGAGCAGGTCGCGCAATGCCCGCAGCAATCCTTCACTGCCTCAATGGCACGCGCAACTCTCTCGCTTTGCAGCATGGCTCCCCTCCTATGATGGGTATCGCTCAGGCGAACCATTCGCCCTCGGCGATGCGCCCCAGTGTGTCCTTCGACGGAATGAAGAAAAGCTGTCCTTTCTGCGCAGTCGAATATTCGAGCAGGCGGTCGTCCTGCGTGAACATGTTGGTGACCATCTGGCGCGTCACATCCCAATGTCGCGCATACCCGATGAAATAGGTGCCGCGTTCGCCCTCGCCAGGGTTTGCGAAGACGACGTTCATCCGCACGATCTTGTGCTCCTCTCCATCGCGATTGTCCTGCGCGATTCGGTTATGTGCACGCGGGTCTTTTTCCTCGTCAGGCAGCTCGAGGTCACTGTATTTCTTGCGCCCGATGTAAGCTTCCTGCATCTCGGTCGGAAGCGCACGCCACGCATCGAGGTCATGGACGTACTTCTGCGCGAACGCATAGGAGCCGTTGATGAACTCCGGATCCTCCTCCCCGATGATGGCCCATTCCTTCGCCTCTTCGCCCACGGGGTTTTCCGTGCCGTCGATGAAGTCAATGATCGCACGCCCTTCCAGATAGTGAAAGCCGTGCGTCTCGTCCACGACGTTCACGATGGGGCGCAGGAATCCCATGATCTGATCGACGACGAGGTAGGTCGTCGCAGCCTGCGCGGCGCGCACGTGGAGGAACAGATCGGCTGGCGTCGCGGGCGCAACGTGATGCTCCCCGTTCACCCCCTTGAAATCCTCTAGCTCCTTCGGCTTGTTCGCCTTGGGGAAGAGGTATCCCCAAGCGCGATTGCTGAATCCAAACGAAAGATTCACCTTCTCCGGCGCCACGCGAATCTGCATCGAGCGCTGGATAGCTCCGATCCGATCCGCCATGTCGGCGATGATTTCCTGCTCCTTCCCCTTGTCCTCGCGCTTGAGCGAGAGCATGACAAAAAGGACGCTCTCCCCTGCATCCTTGAACACGTCCTGTGCAAGATTGGCATTGACTTCCATTTTCCCCTCCTATGCATTTTCTATAGACCCTGTTTTATTATATCTTATGTATCGACAGCGTGCAAATACCGTCAGCACATGACCGGCAGGTTGCAAGCGTAATTGCCGCATGGTTCCGCCCCCGCACGGACAAGGCTGCAGCGGAACAATCAAGAGGACAGCTTCATATGGCGGCGCAGCAGATAGAGGAAGTACGGCGTGCCGATAAACGCCGTCATGATGCCCACGCGGATCTCCATGCCTTGAAGCAGGATGCGCCCCAAGGAGTCACAGACGACGAGGAATACGCCGCCGGCCATGAGGCTTGCAGGCAGAAGCTTCCGATGGTCAGGGCCGATCAGGAGCCGCATCATATGCGGCACAACGAGTCCGACGAAGCCGATGTTGCCGCTGATGCAGACGCCCGCAGCCGTCGTCAGGGACGCGAGCGACAGAAACAGCAAGCGGAAGAATGTCACGGGCATGCCCGCGGCACGCGCCTCGACCTCGCCGAACGCGAGGAGGTTCAGATGGCGTGAGAGAAGCAGCATGAAAAAGCTGCCGCTAGCGATGGGCACGATTCCCAAAAGGACGTGATCCCAGCGACGATAGTCGAGTCCGCCGATCGTCCAAAAAAGGTACTGCTGCATCTTCTGCTCGTTCATGACCGTGAGAATCGCCGCCGTGCACGCACTGAGAAACATGCCGACGACGACGCCCGATAGCAGGAGCGTCATGACGGGGATGCGTCCGTGGCGCATGGAAAGCGACACCGTAAGCCCCACGGCGAGCATGGCGCCTGCGAAGGCGAAAGCAGGCAGCGAAAAGACATTGACGGCGGAGACACCGAGGGCGATGGCGAGCACCGCGCCGACGGAAGCACCGCTCGAAACGCCGATGATGCCGGGATCGGCGAGCGGGTTGCTGAAGATGCCCTGCAGCACTGCGCCGGAGATGCCCAGCCCCGCCCCCACCATGAGGCCGACGAGCGTGCGCGGCAGACGGATGTGCCAAAGCACCGCCTGCTGCTCTGGCGTAACCGTGACGTCGGAAAAGAACGGCAGCCCCGCCGCATGGGAGAAGGCCGCGAGCACGCACTCCACCGAGGTGTCGTACTGCCCTGAGCGCATCGACAGGGCGACGGCGAGAACGACGAGGCACGGCAGAAGAATCCAAAGGAAGAAGGTTCTCTTCTCATAAAAATTTTTCATGACGCCGCCTCCTCCCTTCCCAAGATGACCTGCAAGAGATGCGATTTCCTGCCTGTTCCCTTTTCCGCCTCCGTGAAGACCTCCACATGATTCGTCAGCGGATTCTCCACGACCTGGACGGGTGCACCATAGGCACCTGTCAAGCGCTCTGCCGTCAGCACCTCACGCGGCAGTCCATCGGCGAGAAGCGCACCGCGCCCGATGAGCAGGAGGCGCGAGCAGAAACGTGCGGCGAGGGAGAGCTCATGTGCGACGAGCACGACGGTCTTTCCCGCTGCACAAAGCTCGCGGCAGAAGCGGAAGATCTCCTCCTGGTAGATGATATCCAGCCCCGTTGCCGGCTCATCGAGAAAGAGCACGGGCGTCTGCTGTGCGAGCACCTTGGCGAGCAGCACGCGCTGGCGTTGTCCGCCCGACATGGCCTGAAGCGGCTTCTCTGCCAGTTCTGCGACGCCCGTGTACGCCATGCACGCCTCGGCGATCGCGATATCCTGCGCCCGTTCCTGCCGCCACCACGAGAGATACGGATAGCGCCCCGAGAGCACGACCTCACGCGCCGAGTACCCGAACGTCATCTCTAGATGCTGCTGCAGATAGGCGGCGCGCTTCGCAAACTCCTTCGCCGGCAAATCGCCGATTCTCTGTCCCATGACAGAGATCTCGCCCGCGAGCGGCGCCAGGATGCCGCGCATCGTCTTCAAAAGCGTGCTCTTGCCCGCGCCGTTCGGCCCGATGAGTCCAACCATCTCGCCCGCTGCAACGCCGAACGAAACGTTCTCCAAGATCACCTGCCGCTCATAGCCCGCATAAAGGCCTGCAACCCGTATCATTTCCTGCAAATTCCACCGCTCCCCTGCTCGGAAAGCACGGATAGATCCGATTTCCCGTCCCGTCTTCACGCATTTGGGCGGCTTGATTTATCCGTGCTTCCCTTATGCCATCTATAACATCCACTGTCGGCGCAGAATATGTCCGTTCCAAAGCTGCTCCTCGATGAAGCGCGAGCCGCGCAGTCCCATGAACGGCGCATCCGTCAAATGAATGCGGTCGAGCACGGGATAGGCGACGGGCAGGAACTGCGCGTGCTGCGGCGCGACCTGCGCCGCTTCGCTGCTGCTCGCGAGCAGCAGCCCGTTCTTCATGGAAGCGAGAAACTGCGCCAGCTCCGCCGTACGCGCTTCAGGAAAGACCGCGTCGGCGATCCCGGCGGCATCTGCCGCGTCCTCTTCCTCCGCCGCCACGGCGAGACGGCGTACATCCGCCCACTCTGTACGCAAGGCTTTTGCCAAGCCCCAGGCCATGGAGGAAGGTGCACGCACGAGCGCCTCGTCGAACCAAAGTTCGCCCCACATGCTCTTGATTTCGTTCAGGCGCAGGAAATCCTCCCTTTCCATACGGGAATGTTCTTCCTGCGCCTCCTTTTCGTGCGGCGCGGGCAAAGCGCATGCAATCGCTTCGAGCCAACGCCGCGTGCCCGCCCTGCCGTAAGGCGGCAGCGGTGCGACAAAGGGCGTGCCGCTGCGCTCCGAAAGCATCTCTGCCGGAGCGAGGCCCAGCTCCCTGTGCACGACGATATTGAGCGCGGCGGCGGGCAGATCCTGCACCTCCTCCGCCGTCTCGCCGCAGCCGAGGACGGCGTTCACCTCATAGCCCGCCAGATGCAAAAGGCGCACGAGTTCTCGCACATCGTTCGCCCCATTGCAGTAGCCCGCCGTCATGCCGAGAAGGTTCACGCCATGCGGCTTCTCCTCCTTCTTTTCGGGCAGAAGCGCTTCCATTGCCGCACATGCGGCCTTGCTCCAGCCTGCGGCGAAGCTGCCCGCAAGGCCGCTGCTGTCGACTGCGATGACGGGCGCTGCAATGCCAGCCGACCGCGCGATGGCGGCTACATCGTCGCCGATCAGTCCTGCGGCGCAGCTGCTGACGATGGCCAAAAGGCGCGGCGGCTCGGCGATATAGGGCTGCAGGGCTTCCAGCAGATAATCCTCCGCGCCGAAGACGATAGCGTCGTTGTCGAGCTGCGTGCAGCCCGTGCGGCGCGCGGCATCGCTCACGCCATGCTCGACGCAGCGCAGTGCAAAGTAATAGCACCACATGGGGCCGTTGACGATGACGACGGCGTCTTGCCAAGCGGCAAAAAACGCCATCGCACCCGCGAGCGCACAGCTGTCCGTCCAAGCGCAGACGTCATCGAAACGCTTCTCCTGCTCAGCCATAGATCAGACCTCCCCGGCTTTCGTGACGACAGACGATATGCACCATATCGCGCAGGAGCTTCTTTTCCATCGACCAGCCGACGGACGGCATGAGCGCCAGAAAGATCTGCCGCAGCCTTGCGTCGGTAAGCTCGTGCGTCGTCAGGACGAAATCCGCCGCTTTGAAAAGCTTCTCCGCCTCGCGGCTTCCCTCATAGGCAATCGGCGCATCCGTCAGGCGCACGACCTCTTCTTCCATGACCTCGCGCCGCCCGGGCAGGAACGAATCAAGGAGGACGACGCCCGCCAGTTCTACGCCCGCCTTCTTTAACAGGCGCATGATGATCTTCGGCTGAAACCAGTCGAGGTCGCGCCCGATGGCGAATGTCACGCGCCTTTCTGCGAGCGTCGGCCGCACCTCGTCCACGGCTCGCTGAAACGCCGATTCTTCCGCGCGAATCGCTTCTTCCGCTTCCCATTCCCTGCCGCAAAGCCTGCCGACCGCACGCAGCCACTCCTTCGTTTCCTCCGAGCCGACCGCATAGACGTCGGCGAGGTACGGCGTGCCGAAACGCTCCTGAATGTGCCGCGCCAAGTCGACGAGAAGCGCCTGCTTCTCGTCGCTGCGCTGCCCAAGCACGATGAGAAGCTCCGCCGCCGGCACGACATCCATCTCAGACAGGGCGAGATACGACGGGAACTGACCCGCGACGCGCAGGGGGAGAAGCCCGAGCAAGCGGCACAGTTCCTCCACGTACGCGCCATGGAAGCCGCCGCAGTCACCGAGCAGCACGACACTTCCCGCACAGCGCTCTGCCGGCTTCATGAAGCGATCGACGAGCACGCGTGCAGCGTCAAGGTAGCCTGCATAATACTCGCCGTCGAGAAAGCCGTGCGCCGAGACGGCGCAGACGGGAAGGCCGAGCTCTTGCTCCATCTCCTCAGCCACGGCGCACGTATCGTCGCCGATGACGCCGCTCACGCAGGAATTGGCGATGAAGATGGCCTGCGGCCGATACTTTTCTGCGGCGAAACGTATGCACTCGCGCAGACGATCCTCACCGCCGAAAATCGCCTCTGCATCCGACAAGGAGCTTGTCAGAAGCGGCACGGGCGAAAGGCGCACCTTCGCCCCCGCCGCACGCAGGCGGTGGAAGCTTCCCACGTCCATGCCGTGGGCGATGTGCGCGCACGGACGCGGACTGTGGAAGATGACGAGAGCGCCGCGCACGAAGGAAAGCGCACGCCAGACGCCCGGCATGCTGCAGCTGCAATTCATGCGGCGCATCATCACGCGTTTCGCTTCAGTTCCCATAGCTCTCCACCAGATCTTCCAACTCTTCAAACGCCATCGGCTTGGGGATGACGAGGTTTGTATTTCCCTCGATCGCCGCCGCAAGTTCTTCGTAAACCTTCGCCTGTACGGAATCCGGCGCATAGGCGATGAGCGTCTGCCGATGGATCTCCGCCTCGTGTACGGCGGCAGAGCGCGGGATGTAGGCAATGAGATTTGTGCCTAGGCACACGGCGAAGGTTTCCAAAAGCTCCTTCTCCCGCGCGACATCGCGCCCGTTGCCGATGATGCCGCCGAGCTTTACGACGCCCCGCGCAGCGAAGCGGCGCACCCCCTTGGCGATGTTGTTCGCCGCATAGAGCGACATGAGTTCTCCCGAAGAAACGATGTAGATTTCCTCGGCATAGCCCTCTCGTATCGGCACGGCGAAACCGCCGCAGACGACGTCGCCGAGCACATCATAGATGGCGACGTCCACATCATCAAACGCATGGAGCGCCTTGAGCCTTTCGAGCGCCACGATGATGCCGCGCCCCGCACAGCCGACGCCCGGCTCAGGGCCGCCCGCCTCGATGCAGCGCACGCCGCCGTATCCCTCATGCGCGATTTCCGCAAGGGAGAGCGCCGCTCCCTTCTTCCTGCGCTCCGCATCGAGCACGGTGAGCGGCGCGATGCGCCCCAGGAGAAGCCGCGTCGAATCGTTCTTCGGGTCGCAGCCGATCTGACAGACCTTCTTTCCCCTATGCGAAAACGCCGCCGATACATTGGCAGCAGTCGTCGACTTGCCGATGCCTCCCTTGCCGTAAAATGCAATCTTCTTCAATCTCGCAGCTCCCTTCCTTTATATCTTTTACCTCTTTGCCCCACCGCTGCATCCTTACTCCACCGCCGTAAGAAATTCCTGCCGCGACTGGCGAAAGGCGTCTCCGTAGAGAATCCATGCCGTTTCCTGCACGCCGAAGACGATGTCCTGTGACAGGTTATAGACATAACGCGCCCAAGGATGGCCGATCTGCTTTTCGCGGACGGCCGTAATTTGCTGAAGAGAGGGATCTTCCATGTACTGTCTGCCGTAATTCTCTTCGCGCGTCTCTGCATCCTCGTAACTCGGCAGGAAGATGTAGTCGGGATTCGCTGCGACGAGCTGCTCCTTCGTCATCTCCTGTCCCATGCGGTTGCCCGCAGCGGCCTTAGCGTTGATGGAGCCCGTAAAGCGGCAAAGTTCATCGAACGTGCAGCCGGCGCCGCCGTAATTGGGCATGATGGAGATGAGCGCGATGCTCTTGTGCTTCTTCTCCTCGGGAACGTCCCGTATCTTCGCTTCGATCTCCGCGAGCTTTTCCTCCATCTTCGCAATCAATCGTTCGCCGCGCTCCTTTTCATCGACGGCTGCTGCAAAGAGGCGGATATTGGCATGGATATCCTCCATCGTCGCCGCTGCACGGCAGACGACGACCGGCACGCCCAGCTCGCGCATGGCGTCGGCGTTTTCGCGCGAGAGCCACGGCGTGACGATGATGAGGTCGGGCGAGAGCGCGGCGACCTGCTCGACAGAGGGGCTGCGCGGGATAACCGTGGGGATTTTCTCGCGCACCCACGGCACATTCGTATGCTTTTCATCCGCGAGCGAATCGTTGACCGCCGCCATGCGCTCCGGCTCGACAAGGCCGAGCATCATTTCGTCCGTGCCCGCGCTGATCGTCAAGATGCGCCGAGGCTTATGCGGGATCTCGACGACCGTTCCCTCCGCATCGGTCACACGGTACGCGCTCGGCTCCTCCTCCCTTTCGCCCATGCAGCCCGTCAGAAGGAGCGAAAAAAGGAGCCCAGCGCATGCGATGACTGCGGCAAATCGCGGATATTTCTTGACCTTATACATTCTGTTCCGCCCTCTCTTCCAAATCGCCCTCGATGGAGAGGAACAGCTCGCGCAATTCCTCCTTCGTCTCCTCACGCGCGTTCCACAAGCCGCGCTGCTCCGCCTCTAGGAGCGTTTCCGCCATACGGTGCAGCGCCCAAGGGTTGACCTCCTGCAGCCACTCCTGCATCGATGCGTCGAGCACGTACTTGCGCGCATATCCTTCGTACATCCAATCCTTCAAGACAGCGCTCGTCGCATCCCATTGATAGCTGTGCGCGAGATAATTCGCAAGGTCAGAAGCTCCCTTGTAGCCATGTTCTTTCATGCCTTCGATGAATTTCGGATTCATCGCCTCGCCGCGGAACAGACGCTCGGCTTCTGCGGCGACGGTGCGCACGACGATGCGCTGACGGTCGCTCGTATCGCCGCTGTAGGAGCGCGGCGCCCTGCCCGTGAGCGCACGCACGGTGGCGATCATGCCGCCGTGGTAGGCGTTGTAATCGTCCGAGCTGAACATGTGCGTCTCGCGCGTGTCCTCGTTCTTGACCGTGGCGTCAAGCTCCTGCATGCGACGCTGGAAAAGCGCGGGATCGTAGCCGCGCGCCATGCCGTCCGCGCCGTACGCCGTGCCCGAAAAGCGCGTGTAGACGGCCGCGAGATCGTCGAGCGTCTGCCACGCCTTCGACTCCAATAGGTCGCCGATGCCCGCACCGTAAGTGCCCGGCGGGTCGCCGAAGATACGGCACGAAGCGCGTTCCCAAGCGGAAGCATGCGCTTCGCCCTGCTCTTCGAGCCATGCCGTATCCGCGAGGACGTGCTTGCGCACGAAATTTTCCGCTTCGCTCTCCTCCTGCGCTGCTGCAAGCTTCACCGCCTCATCGACCCAGCGGATGGCGTTCGGCACGGCATCGCGGAAAAGACCGCTGATGCGTGCCGTCACGTCGATGCGCGGCCTCTTGAGGCCTGCGAGGGGGATGATCTCAAGCCCGACGACGCGCTGCGACGGTCTCTGCCAGACGGGGCGCACGCCCATGAGGTAGAACAGCTCGGCGATGCACTGTCCATGGCTGCGCATATTCGAACCTGCCCAAAAGACGATGCCGACCGCCTCCGGGTAGCGTCCCTCCTCGCTGATATACTGCTCGACGAGCGCATCGCCCAGTTCCTTGCCGTACTCCCACGCTGCAGGCGTCGGCAGGCAGCGCGGATCGAGTCCGTAGAAGTTGCGTCCCGTCGGCAGGACGTCTGCGCCGTTCGTCGTCGGCGCTCCCGCCGGTCCCGGCTCGATGTAGCCGCCCGAAAGGGCGCGGAGCGTGCCCGTCAGCTCCTCCTCCGTGCGCAGGAGGCGCGGCACGATCTTCTCCGTCACTTCGCCGAGCGCCGCCAGAAGTCCTTCCCTGCCCGCTGCACTGTACGAGGCGAACGGTTCCAAAGCCAACACTTCTCTCACCGCCTGCGGCATGTAAGCGCGCGCGGCGAGGCGCACGAGAAGCAGTCGCATGAGATCTTCCACCGCATCGAGCTTTCTGCCGTACGTCATGCCGTCCTCCGTCATGCGTTCGCTGTGCTCCAAAAGCTCTTCGTAATCGTAGCCCTCTTCCTTGGCGATGAGGCGCAGAAGCGACGGTTCGCCGCCATGCTCGACGCGCACGAGCGCGAGCACGAGATCCAAGCGTTTTTCAGCTTCCGGAACTTGCCCGAGGATATGGAGTCCCGTGCGGATCTGCATGTTCTTGATGTCCGTCACATAATTGTGCAGAGCAGCGACATAGGCGTCGAAGTCCTCGCCTTCCTCGATAGAATCCTCGAAATGGCAAAGCGCCGCCTTCTCGCGCACGATTTCCTGTACCGCTGCCAAATTGTCGGGCTGCGCCGCACGGAAATGAACGTACTCATCGAGCGCCTGCTCAAGCTCCTGCAGCTCGTCGAAAGCGCCCGCAAGCTGCATCGGCGGCGAAAGATGGCTGATGAGGCACGCTGCGCCGCGCCTTTTTGCCTGTATGCCCTCGCCGACAATCGTGATCCAGTAGGGATATACGTTGGGCAGATCACCGAGCGAGACGTCGGGATAGCATGCGGCGGAGAGTGCCGTGCTCTTTCCCGGCAGCCACTCCAACGAGCCGTGCGTGCCGACGTGGACGACGGCGTCCGCCTGCCACAGATCGCGCAGCCAGTGATAAAAGCCGATGTAGTGATGCGTGGGCGCGGCGTCGGGTGAATGCAGCAGCTTGCCCGGATCCTCGCCGAAGCCGCGTGGCGGCTGCACCGTGAGAAAGATATTGCCGTTGAGCGTGCCGGGCACGAGCAGCGTGCCGTCGTAGTGGAACACCTCGCCCGGCGCTTCGCCCCAATCCTTCCTCAGATGTTTCTTGACCTTTTGCGGCAGCGCCTTGAAGAATCTTTCATACTGCGCGGCCGCAAGCTGTCCGTCGGCATTCTTTGCCTGCTCTTCACTCATGAAGCGGCGGTCATTCGTCGCGTGATTCGTAAGAATATCCATGAGCTCTTGGCTGCTCTCCGGCACGAAATCGACGCGATAGCCCGCCTCGCGCATCCTCGCGAGCAAGCGGCGCACGCTCTCGGGCGAGTCAAGCCCCGCCGCACTGCCGATGTTTGCATTCGTCGGCGGATAGTTGTGAAAGACGACGGCGATCTTCTTCTCCTCGTTCGCCTTATGGCGCAGATTTGCCCATTTCTTCGCCTTCCTCGCCAGACGCTCCATGCGCTCCTCAAGCGGCGCATAGCGAGGCGTTCCCGTCTCATCGAGCACCTTCGCCGCAATCGGCACAGCATGAATGACGCCGTCGAACTCCGGCATACAGACGCTGAAGGACACCTCCATCGGGTCGAGGCCCGCAGGTGACCTTTCCCATTCTTCCTTGGGCGCAAGCACCGTATACGCTTCAAGAAGAGGCACGCCGAGCGCATAGAGATCTTCGATGCGCGTGCCGCCCGCCTTGATGGAAAACTTCATCGTCGTGATGACAGCGTCGACGACGGTCTTCCCTTCGCAGCAGAAGTATCGCTTCATGGCGTCAAAGAGCGTCGGCGACGCCACGCGCTCGTCGCGATAGGAATTGGAGAAGACCGCGATGGCATTGAGTCCCTGCGCCTCGATCGCACGGATCAAGGCCCTTTGATACGTAAAGTCCCCCGCGATCCACTCCGAACGATAGAAGAGGACGCCGATCGTCCGCCGGCCGTCACGGCAATACGCGGCACGATAGCCCTCAATGTCCTGGCAATCGCCGTGCCAATCGGGGTGGTATATGCCGTGCCAAGGCAGCGCGCGCGGCGGCTCCGGCTCAGCGGAAAGTCCGAACTTTTTGGCAAGATGCAGCAGGAAGTTCTTCATATTCTCCTCGCCGTCGTAGCGGAAATACTGCCAAGCGAGAGCGATTTCCTCTGCCGAGAAGCCATAGCTGACCTTGTCATGCTCGGCATGGTCCACGAGAATCAAATGCGACGCACGGCTCTTCTGCAAAGTGCGCGACGCCTGTCGCAGAAAAGGATTGTCCAGCCCCGTGCCCATCCACAGGAACAGGGTAACATCGGCCTTCTCCTGCGCCTCGCGCCACGAATCCATGCCATCTGCCGAGCGGACGGAAACCGCAAGCGAGGGAACTGCCGACATGCACGTTTCCTGCACGCGACGGCCGAGTGCAAGGACGCGCTGGATGTTCGTATAGACTGTGATCTTCATTTTGCTGCACCTCTCGTCTTCCCTGCTTCATGCATCATCTGCATCTGTTGCCTCCGAAACTGGCCGAGCCGTACGCTCGACGACAGCACGCACGAGAAGCATCGCAAGGGACTCCATATAGCCTTCCTGCATGAGCACGCCCTCCTGCGTCCCCAAGGGAAGCACTGCCGCCATCTCTTTCAGCAGCTTTTCGGCTGCCGCCCAAGTCTCCCCTTTTTCCAGCAGTCCCCAAAGGTGCTCATCATAGAGATGGATGAATAGCACGCCCAAGGGGAAGAGCGCCGGCACAGCGGTCATTTTTTCCAAGGCTGCGATGAATTGCGCCTTAATCAAGGCATCGGCGCCCGCTTCTTCCTGATATTGCTGCCACAGCGCTTCTTCCGTGACGCCGAAGCGGCGCAGGCGGCGCAAGAGATCGTGCTGGCGCGCTGGCGTAAGACCCGACTGCTTTTTGAGTGCTTCCTTGACCGCCGTCATGACGGCGAGTCCGATGAGCTCGCCGAGCTTGGAATGTTTGCCCGCGTCCTCGAAGAAGAGCGGCGACTCGCTGTTGGCGACGATGATCGTCTGATCCGTGCCCGACCCCGTGGCGAGTCCCGTGGAATAGCGGCTCGGCACCATGAGTTCCTGCAGTGCCGCCGTCTTCGCCTCCGTGCAGGTCACGAGGGCACGCGCAAGAATGCCGGGCGGCAAATCGGCATCGATGACGAGCATGATGTTGATCGTGCCGCATTTCTTCTCCGCCGTCTTGCAGTAAGATGCAGGATCGCCGACGCGTCCGCCGTTCGTTTCCACGCCGCCCGTTACGATCGCCGTCACGGTCAGTTCCTTGTAGCTTCGCGACACGACGGAGGCGTTTTCCATATGCGCCGCCGTCCCCATGCCAGATGTCCATTCCGGCGCAAGGCCAAGCCGCTTGGCCACGATCTTCATGCTCTCGACGTACGTCGGTGCAAAGGACTCGCAGGGCATTCCCGATCCCTGCGTCATATCGCGGTTGAACACCGCCTCGAAATCCTCATGGTAGCCGCCGTTGTAAAGCGAAGTGCTCAGCACCTTGCGCCGCCCGCTGAAAGCCAAAACGATGCTCTTGTCATAGCGATAGGCGACGTCTCCCGTCGTCAGTCTTGCCAATTCCATCCGCCGTTGCCCCTCCATCACGCACCATCACGCTTGCCTATCGCGAAAACGCCGCACGACTTCCAATACGCCTTCGGCACAAAGGCGCTCCAGCGTGGCGTAGCCGGCATTCATGCGCTGCGCGATCTCAGGCGCCAGTCCCACCTTTGGAAAGTTCTTCTCCGTATCGAGCACGATGCAGTGCGCGTCTCTTCGCGCGATCTCCTCCGCTGCGCGCAGCGCCTCCTCCTTCGCCTTCCCCGCCGCAGAAACATTCGTCCTGCCGTCTGTCACGAGCATGAGCACCGTCTCTGCGCCCTCCTTGCGAGCAAGCTCATCCATCATCTTGAGCGCAGCGGCAAGTCCTTCCGCGAGCGGCGTCTTGCCGCCCGTCGGCAAAGAGCGCAGTTCCTTTTCCGCCAGCTCCACGCTCCGTGTCATCGGCAAGAGCGTCTCGGCGCTCGTGCGGCGAAAGGCGATCAGTCCCACGCGATCACGCTTTTGGTACGCTTCACGCAGGAGGGCGAGCACCGCGCCCTTCACCATCTTCATGCGTTCCTTCGCGCCCATGGAGCCGCTCGCATCGACGAGGAAGAGGATGTTCGCGGCGGCACGACGCGCCCGAATCCACACGCGCAGATCCTCGGCGCGTATGACGATGGCCTGATCTCCATGCCGCTGGCGCTGATAGGGCGCCGCCGCGCGAAGCGTAGCGGCAAAGGCGAGGTCGATGCGCCGTCCGCTGCGCGGCAGCGATGTGCGCCAAGGACGTCCCGCCGGCACGTCAAGCTGCACGATTGCGCGTCTGCCGCTCTTGCCCTTCCTCCCGCACACCGCCTTGCGCAGGAGAGAAAGCCGCGCCATAACCGTTTCTATGGAGTGCGTCTCATCTCTATCTTCGCTGCCCGAATCGCCATCTGCAGGCGACGTTCGCTCCTCGTCGGTCTGCGCCGCTTCTTCCTGCGCTTCTCCTGTATCGGCTTCCTGCTCTTTCGATTCTCCGCCTGTCGCATCTCTCGTCAAATTATCGTCCGGGCGCTCATCCTCCGCCGCATCATTCGCCTCATCTTCCGACTCTTCCTGCGACTCAGCTTGCGGTTCCTGCATCTGTTCCTGCGCCCCTTTCTGATGCCTGCGGCTCTCTTCGCGCTGCTCTTTCTTTCGGCTCATGCGATGCACGAGCACGAAGAGCGCCGCCTCCTCGATGTCCTGCGGCATCACATAGATGCGCCCGGCGAGCGCTGCCAAGGCGCATGCCGCTTCCACGAGATAGATTTCGGCGCGATTTCCCACGCAAAGGGCGCGTGCGGCGTACTGCGCAGCGAGATGCAGGATGGCATGGGAAACCTCCACAGCAGGAAGCATCTCTCGCGCTCGTGCCGCCTTCTGCTGCAGCTCGGCTTCCTGCAGCGCATACGCGCGGCAGAAAGCTTCCGGCGCACGCTCAAAAGCGAGCACGCGCCGCGCGATCTCAGCACGCTGCTCCGTCTCTTCCACATCATCCATCGCCGCGAACATGCCGAAGCTGTCGAGCAGCGCGGGCGAGAGCACGCCTTCTGCGGGATCCATCGTCCCGACAGGGATGCAGCTTATCTCCTCAACCGCCGATACGCCGTCGCGCTCCAAGGAAAACATCCCCGCCGACGCGCTCTCTAAGACAGACTTCAAGACCTCCTCGCGCAGGAGATTCACCTCGTCCATGTAAATGAGCGTATGCGCCGCGCGATGCAGGAGACCATGGCGCAGACGACGCTCGCCGTCCCGCAGTGCCGCATCCACATCGAGGCTGCCGAAAACCATGTCATCCGTCGCGCCGAGCGGCAGTTCGACGAGACTCCCTGTCGGCGTGAACGGCGCTGCTGCACGCACAAGGACGGACTTCGCCGTGCCGCGTTTGCCTGAAATGAGCAAGCCGCCCATGCGCGGATTCACGAGCGCGAGAAGAAGCGCCTTCTTTGCCTGCTCCTGACCGACGACAGCGGTAAACGGATAGCGCGGATATTTCATGCCCATCTCCTCAAGCCAGTACATCATCCACGGCAGACCAGTCGACCTCGCCCTCCTCGAAGGGGCGGCGGCGTAGGCGATGCGCGAGCACGAGGCGGCTGACGGCCTTCATATCTTCCTTTGCGACCTCCGTGCGCCCCGAGAAAGCGGCATTCGCCATCGCCGCCTTGATGAGCGTAATGTCGGCGCGATGCCCATCGACGCCGAGCGCGAGCGAGATGTGCGCCGCCTTTTCCAGTATTCTATCTGCCACAGCGACACTTTTGAGGAGAGCGCGCGCCCTTTCGATTCGCTCGCGCAATGCCTCCTGCCGCTCCCCGTAGGACGCGGCAAAGCTCTCCGCATCCTGCTCATAAGCGATGCGCCTCTTCACCACCTCGATGCGATCCTTCGCCTCGCGCTCGCCCGTCACCGTCACCGAAAGGGCGAACCGGTCGAGCAGCTGCGGGCGTATGTCGCCCTCCTCGGGATTCATCGTGCCCACGAGCACGAAACGCGCCGGATGCGCATAGGAAATGCCCTCTCGCTCCACTGTATTGACGCCCATCGCTGCCGAATCGAGCAGGATGTCGACGATGTGATCGTCGAGCAAATTGATTTCATCGACATAGAGAATGCTGCGGTTCGCCTCCGCGAGAATGCCCGCCTCAAACTCCTTTCTGCCATGCCGGATCGCCGCCTCGATATCGAGCGTGCCCACGACGCGATCCTCCGTCGCACTGACGGGGAGCTCCACGACGCGCATGGGGACGCTCTCCTCCTCCATGCGTGCGCCCGCTGCAGCCTTCCTGCGGCAATCGTCGCAAAAAAACTCTGGCGCCGCAGGGTCACAGCGGCACGCACAGCCTGCCACTGCCCGCATGGCGGGCAGCAGCTCGGCGGCGGCGCGCACGGTGGTCGATTTCGCCGTCCCCTTCTCGCCCTGGATCAGCACGCCGCCCAAGGACGGCATGACGATATTGAGCAAAAGCGCCTTCTTCATCTCTTCCTGCCCCACGATGGCAGAAAAGGGGTATGTCTTTTTCACCATGAATTCTGTTCCTTCGTCGCAATCTCAGAAGCTGTGCTCCACACCCACGAGGAAGCTGCGTCCCGGAGCGCACCACCATTCATCAGGATTTCCTCGCCAATTGCCTCGTGCATTGGACTGTTCGGCATAGAACTGGTCAAAAAGGTTGTTTACCTTGAGGTATACCTTCGTCTGCGCAGCGACCTTGTAATTCAACGCGAGGTCAAAAACCCAGTAGGAATCTTCCGGGAAGAAATTGCCCAGGACATCGGCAGCCTGCGGTCCCGGTCGGTCGATCATGCCGCGTGCCAGCAAGGAAGCATCGAATTGACGATTCTTGTAATCCACGCCGAGCGTGACCTGCCCCTTCGGAATGTAGCCATCGATATTTGCCGCACGCTGATCCGTCTTGCCGACATTCGTATGCGTATAGCCGACGTGCGCGCGCACATGCGAGTCAAAGCGCTTGGCGAGCTGCACGTCCCAGCCATGCGCCTTCTCATCGCCGACATTCGCATACCTGCCCGTCACGAAGCTGTAGCCGATCCGATTTTCTGAACTGCGCTTGAAGTAATGCGCTGCAAGGTCGAATCCCGAGCCGAAATCATGCGTGATTCCGACCTCTCTCGTATCGCCCGTCTCCGGCTTGAGGTTCGGATTGCCGTACCAGCTGCTGTAAAGATTGCTGGGCGTCGGCGTCAAGAAATATTCGCTATAAGAGACATACGCGTGAGTCTTCGGCGTGATATCGTAGCCGAGGCTGACGCTCGGGCTCGTGTGGCTGCCAAAGGCGGAATTGCTGTCGTAGCGGACGCCTGCAATAAGCTTGAGTTCAGGCACGATGTTCCATTGATCCTGCAGATAGAAGGAACGGTTCAAGAGATCTCGATTCGTCAACTGCGTGCCATCCGTCCTATCCTTCGTAAACTCAAATCCAGCCGTCAGAAGATGGTCGTCGATCTTTTTATCAAACTGATCGCTGAACTTCCAGCTCCAAACTTTAAGCCCGTAGCCGCCTGCTGTATAATCATACTTGCTGCGTGCCAAAACCATCTGGTTCTTCGCCGTATCATCGATCGTCCAATTCCAAATCATATTGCCCGCTGCATAATCGTAGTCACCGGCTTTCGGCTGCAGCCCATTCTTCTTCTCATAGAGTGCCTGGTAGCGATCGCTGTCCCGATAAGAATGCAGATTGAATGCAACGTATGAAGACTTGTCCAGTTGTCTGCCCAAATGGAAATGGATCGAATTGGCATCGAGTTCGGATGGCGTCGTCTCGCCATTGCCATCCTTGAAGTCGCCGCTCTTATCCTTTTGGTACTTCATGCGCCAGTCCCATCCGTCTGCCGAATCCTCGTGAGCCACGCTGTAAAGCTGTCTGCCGAAACTGCCGTAGGCGGCCTCAAGCGTCGTTTTTTGTCCCTTGATCTTCTTCGTGATGATGTTGATGACACCGCCCTTTGCGTCCGAGCCGTAAAGCGTGGAAGCCGAACCGTGCAGCACCTCGATGCGCTCAATGCCGCTGAGATCTTTCATCGTTGCGGCCAAAGATGCCGCCGACCCTCCTGCATAATTCTGCCTGACGCCATCGACGAGGATTACAACGTCACTTGAGCCGTTGATATAGATGGCGTCGGTGTTGTTGTATCCCGCCGGTGCGTACTGATTGACAATCACGCCGGGAACATCGCGCAAGACCTGTTTGAGATCCGTATAATGCCGCCGTTCCAAATCCTTTCCCGTAATCACCGTGACATTCGCGTTCGCCTTCCGATCCTCTACGGGCGTGCGCGTCGCCGTAATGACGGTTTCATCCAGCACATGCTCCTGCGTTGCCTTGTCCGCCTCATCAGATGGAGCGGCGAATGCATGTCCCCCACCCACAGACATAAAGGAAAAGGCAATCCCTGCCAAAACGGCATGAATTAATTTTTGATTCGAACACGTTCTTTTCATTTTCCCGAATCTCCTTTAAAAACCAATGATTTCTTCACTCATCAACCGCTGAAATATGCGCATCGTCAGGCAGATAAAACGCGTCGCCGTAGACCCTGTAGGCGATTTCCTGCACGCCGTAGACAAAATCCTGCGAGCAGTTGTAGATAAAAGACGAGCGAGGCTTCACGAGACTATGATTTCGGATCGCCTTGAGCGTCTGAAGCGCCGGATCTTCCGTATAGCTGCGAATGAACTCGTCGAGCCATGCCTGCCCTTTCCATGGATAATCCGGCAAAAACAATATGTCGGGATTGATCGATAGAATCACCTCCTTCGTCACTTTCTGCCCATTGCGCAGTCCGTAAGCGGAAACGCCGTTGATGACGCCCGCATAGTGGCAGGCATCGTCGAAGCTAGAGCCCTTGCCTCCGTATGCGGGCATGAGCGAAAGGAACACGACGCTCTTCCTCTCCTCCTGCGGAATGGCATCCACCTTCGCCTGGATCTCCGCCAGCTTTTCATCCATCTTCTCGAGCAGGATCTCACCTCTTCGCTTCTCCCCGATCGTTTCCGTCGCAAGCGCGACGAGATCCTTGACCTCCGCAAGATCATGCGGTCCCCTGCCGATGACGACCTTGAGTCCTGCGTCGCGCAGCGGGTCGGCAAGCTCCAGATACTCCCAATCCGCAACAAGAACCACATCGGGATGAAGGGAAACGATGTATTCCACGCTCGGCTGGTGTATCGTCTCCGGTATTTGCGAAGCGAGATCCACCATATTGGAATTGACGGGTTCCTTCATGCTCGAATGAACGGCGACAAGCCTTTCGGGCGGCACGACGCTGAGAACGATCTGATCCAATGTCGCTGACAAAGTGACGATGCGCTGCGGCGGGGCGTCGAACTGTATCGTGCGCCCCGTGATGTCCGTCACCGAATACGATGTCGGAGAATTTGCAGACTGCTCCTCCGCATTCTTCTCGCCGCCGCATGATGCGGTCAGAAAAAGCAGCGAAACGACGACGACGACGAGCAACGATTGCATGAATACCTTACTCCGCACAGTTTCCCTCCTTTCCGAAAGCTGCCGATACGGCAGCCCTCTTCAACGCACATTCCGCCGCACACGGATCTTCCCGCTCCAGTCCCAGCATCGCCTGTCCCCTTCCAGCGCGTTCGCACAGCAAGCATCAATTTCCTGCACGCGCGCCGTCTTCATCGGCAAAACGCTCGGGATAGACGGTCTTTGCCAGCACATAAACGGCCTCGACGGCATTTTGCGAGGCACTGTAGCGATACGTATCGGGCACGCAGTAGAGGCGATTCTCGCGCACCGCCTTTACCTGCTTGAACAACGGGTCATTGCGCAGTTTCTCACGGAATTCTTCCGTTTTCTCCCCCTCGGCGCTCCACGACGGCAGCAGGAACACGTCGGGATCGAGCGCGACGACCTGCTCCATGGAGATGCTGTTGTCCTTCGTGAGACCCGCCATCGCCGCGCCGTTTCTGAGCGCGGCATGGCGGCACATATCGTCGAAGAGGTCGCCACGCCGCC
>PPYE01758984.1_pt1 | contig 21197 bp, 15 predicted proteins | sample 1559881 | NCBI WGS metagenome assembly PPYE01 (sample SAMN08240022, study PRJNA423297) | Human gut metagenome, whole genome shotgun sequencing project.
GGAATATTTTCTGGTAGACAGAGAAAAATATCTGCAGCGCAAGGACCTGATTTACACCGGACGCACCTTATTCGGCGCAATGCCTCCCAAGGGCCAGGAGCTGGAGGACCATTACTTCGGCGCCATCCGTGAGAGAATCGGTTCTTACATGAATGATGTAAATAAAGAGCTGTGGAAATTAGGCGTGCCTGCCAAGACACAGCACAATGAGGTGGCTCCTGCCCAGCATGAGCTTGCTCCCATTTACGAAGGTGTGAACCAGGCCGTTGACCACAACCAGATTGTGATGGAGACCCTTAAGAAGGTGGCCGGACGTCACGGCATGGCCTGTCTCCTTCATGAGAAGCCCTTTGCAGGCGTCAATGGTTCCGGTAAGCACGACAACTGGTCACTGACCGGGGATGACGGCACCAATCTCCTGAATCCCGGAGACACGCCCCACGAAAACATCCAGTTCCTATTGGTACTGGCATGTATCATCAAGGCTGTGGATATCCATGCAGACCTTCTCAGGGAATCTGCCTCCGATGTGGGAAATGACCACAGACTGGGAGCCAACGAGGCGCCGCCCGCCATCATATCCATTTTCCTGGGAGAGCAGCTTGAGGATGTAATTGATCAGCTGTGCAGCACCGGCGAAGCCACCCACTCCAAACAGGGCGGTACCTTAAAGACCGGCGTTGACATTCTTCCGGACCTGGATAAGGATGCCACGGACAGGAACCGTACATCACCCTTTGCCTTTACGGGCAATAAATTCGAGTTCCGCATGGTGGGGTCATCGGATTCCATCGCTTCCCCCAATACCGTGCTGAACACCATTGTGGCAGAGGCCTTTAAGGAAGCAGCAGACATGCTGGAAAAGGCAGAGGACTTTGATATGGCTGTACATGATTTTATCAAAGAGACCCTGGCTGCCCATAAAAGAATTATTTTTAACGGAAATGGCTACTCAGACGAATGGGTGGCTGAGGCTGAGAGGAGAGGACTTCCAAACATCCGCTCCATGGTGGATGCCATTCCGGCCCTGACAACGGATAAGGCGGTGAAGCTGTTTGAGGCGTTCGGGGTATTCACAAGAGCTGAACTGGAATCCAGGTCTGAGGTGGAATATGAGAACTATTCCAAAGCCATTAACATTGAGGCCAGAACCATGTATGACATGGCCAGCAAGTCTATTATACCGGCAGTAATCAAGTATACCACACAGCTGGCTTCCTCCATCGCAGCCGTGAAGGGTGTATGCCAGGAAGCGGATGTAAGCACCCAGACAGAGCTGCTGATAGAGACTTCAAAGCTGCTGGCAGAGATAAAGACAGCCCTTGCCCGCCTTTTGGAGGTGACAGAAAAGGCTGCCGCCGCTGAAGGCGGTAAGGTTCAGGCACTTGTCTACCACAGCCAGGTGGTGCCTGCCATGGAAGCACTCAGAGCACCTGTGGACCAGCTGGAGATGATTGTGGATAAGGAATTGTGGCCAATGCCCAGTTATGGGGATTTGATATTTGAAGTGTAAGTTTATAGAGAGGAAAGCCGGGTTCCGGGATATTATTCCGAACCTGGCTTTTTAGCGTTATGATTTAAAAATAGAAATATTTCCTTCCATTTTTTGAACGCTGTGATGCTGCTTTTTATACTTGCTTTTTTAAACGGGTATGATATAATGTTCATATATTTTTACAAAACGATAAATTTGAACATAAACAGGCAGGGAAGCGAGGATTACACAATGGACAGACATGGACTTGTATGCAGGGCAGTACTGGAGCAGCCGGATATTACCCAGAGAGAGCTGGCCGGAAAGCTGGATGTCTCCCTGGGCACGGCCAATGGTTTGATTAAGGAATGTCTGGCAAAGGGATATATAGGAGAGGAAAGCAGCCAAAAGGGCAAGGCCCGATGGAGACTTATGCCGGATGGCCGGAAGCTGTTAGACCAATATAAGGTGGACGGGGCCCTTATTATTGCAGCGGGCTTCGGTTCACGCTTTGTCCCCCTGACCTTTGAGACGCCCAAGGGGCTTCTGGAGGTCTTTGGGGAGCGTATGATTGAACGTCAGATTAAGCAGCTTCACGAAGCGGGCATAAGGAACATAACCATAGCAGTGGGATATCTGAAGGAGAAGTTTGAATACCTTATTGATAAATACGGCGTGGAGCTTCTGTACAATCCTGAATATACCAGTAAAAACACCCTGACCACCATTTACCGGGCCAGGAAGGTGCTGGAGGGGCGCAATATGTACGTCCTGTCATCGGATAACTGGATGCGTGAGAATATGTATCATGCCTATGAATGCGGGGCCTGGTACAGCTCTGCCTTTCAGAGGGGAGAGACCAGGGAATGGTGCCTTTATTTCAATAAAAAGGGGAGGATTACCGACGTAAAAGTAGGCGGACGGGACCAGTGGGTCATGTATGGTCCGGCTTATTTTTCCCGGGAATTTTCCCGGCAGTTCCTTCCGGTGCTGGAAGCCTATTATAAGATACCGGGGACAGAGCAGTTCTACTGGGAACAGGTCTATGTGGACATGCTGGAGGGAGAGGCCAGACGGCGGCTTGAGGAGGAAGGCGGCGGACTGCTGGAAGCAGCCCAGGAAGCCGGCGGCCTGGCGGCCTCCCGGTGGGATGAGATAGAGATGGATGTGAACCGTCAGCCGGATGATCAGGTATATGAATTTGAGAACCTGGAGGAGCTGCGCTTGTTTGACCCCCGCTATCAGAATCATTCTGACAATGCGGCCATGAAGCTGGTCGCAGAGGTATTCAAGGTACCGGAATCCAGCATAAAGGATATCCGCTGCCTGAAAGCAGGCATGACCAACAAGTCCTTTCTGTTTAAGGTGGAGGACCGCCACTGCATCTGCCGCATACCGGGTCCGGGAACAGAACTTCTGATTAATAGGGAACAGGAAAAAACAGTCTATGATGCCGTTGCCTCACTGGAAATCACCGAGCATGTGCTGTACATGAATGAAAAGACCGGGTATAAGATAGCGGATTACTATGAAGGTACCAGAAATGCGGATTCCGCAGATTGGGCCGATATGGAAAAATGCATGTCCATGGTGCGCCGCCTTCACCAGTCAGGCATCACGGTGGCCCATTCCTTTGATATCCGGGAGAGGATCAGCTTTTACGAAAAGCTGTGCAGGAGCCATGGCGCCCTTTTGTTTGAGGATTACGAGGAAGTAAAAGGGTGGATGGACTGGCTTATGGATACTCTTGATTCAATGGAACGCCCAAAATGCCTGTGTCATATTGATGCAAATGTGGATAACTTTCTCTTTTTTGAGGACGGCAGTGTAAAACTTCTGGATTGGGAGTATGCAGGAATGTGCGATCCGGTGATGGATGTGTCCATGTGCGCTATTTATTCCTATTACAATGAAGAGGACATGGAGCGGCTTTTCAGGCTTTATCTCAGGCGGGAGCCCTCGGAAGACGAACTGTTTGCTCTCTATGCCAATGCGGCCCTGGGCGGATTCCTGTGGTGTCTGTGGGCTGTATATAAAAGTATTCTGGGAGATGAGTTCGGGGAATACACCATCATCATGTACCGGTATGCAAAAAAATATTATAGGAAATTACGGAAATTGTAATAAATTTGTTACCAAATGAATATGGGTTTGTGCTATAATCGGAGATATGTAAACGGTTTGGGGATTCGTATGCCCCGGCCAGATATACCAGGCGAGGAGGATGACAAATGGGATATAAAAAGTACTGGGCGGCAATGGCGGCAGCCGGTATGATTGGGGCCATGTCATTGGGGTCTGTATTTACCAGCTATGCGGCGGACGGATGGAGTAAATCCAATGATAGTTGGACTTATATCTATAACGGACAGACACATACGGGATGGCTTCAGACCAGCGAGGGCTGGTATTACATGGACTTATCCACGGGACATATGTCCACGGGTTTTAAGCAGATTGACGGCAAGTGGTATTTCTTCAGGCCGAATGGTCTTATGGCCATGGGCTGGATTAATCCGGAGGACGGCAAGTGGTATTATATGCTGAATGACGGCAGTATGGTTACAGGCTGGCTGAAGATTGGCAATGACTACTACTTCATGCGGGGCAACGGTACCATGGCAACCGGCTGGCGTGAGATGGACGGGGCCTGGTATTATTTCCAGAGCAACGGAAAGTGTGTGGTTAATTCCTGGGCACAGATTAAGGACAACTGGTATCTCTTTGGCACGGACGGCAAGATGATGACGGGCTGGGCTAAAGTGGATAATGATTATTTCTACCTGAATACGGACGGCCGGATGCTGATCGGCTGGCTGAGCGACAGCGAAGGCAACAAATATTATATGGATACAAGCAACGGCAAGATGTCCACGGGCTGGAAGCAGATTGATAATTCCTGGCATTACTTCAACAGCAACGGGCATATGATGACGGGATGGATTCAGCTGGATGGCAAGTATTATTATCTGAACCCTGCCAACGAGGGCAAGATGATTGCAGGCACCACAGCCACCATCAACGGTGTACAGTATAACTTTGACGGCAGCGGCGTATGCCAGAATGCCAACGGCGTATCGGCCCAGACTCCGGGAACCGTGAACAATAATTCCGGCAGTTCCGGCGGCAGCGGCGGACCTGGAGTGTCCGGTTCTTCCGGCTCCGGTATCAGCAGCGGCACACCGGGCGGCTCCGGAAACAGTTCAAACGGCCCGACCAGCGGCAATTCCAATAACAGCCCATCCGGCTCATCAACTGCGCTTGAACCAGGACGGACAGACGGACCAGGTTGATTTACAGCGGTTTAATAAGGGGGGATGTGACAGCGGATGGCTGGACATCCCCTCTTTTTTTGAAAAATACAAAGGTATGAGGAGAATACAATGAAAAATACGACGCAGATAATGAGGCGCTGCCACGCACTTGCCCTGGCAGGACTCATCGGGGCAGGGACAATTGTGCCCGCAGGTACATCCCTGGCCGTGGGACCGGGGGAGACCCAGTCCGCCACGGTCATATCTCCCGTAGGACCGGGGCAGAGCTCCGCCGGCAGCACAGGGACTGCTTCCGGAACAGGAAGCACCTCAGGACAGTCTGCTTCCACCGCAAATCCCAATGCGTGGAAGAAGGTAAACGGCCTATACCAGATGCCGGACGGCTCAGCCATCAATAATGTGCTGTTCCGGGGAATCGACGTGTCCAGGTGGCAGGGGGATATTAACTGGAGCCAGGTAGCTGCGGACGACGTGTCCTTCGTCATGCTGGGCACCCGTTCAAAGGGCGCAGTGGACCCTTATTTCCACAGGAATATCCAGCAGGCCAGCGCGGCAGGCGTCAAGGTGGGCGTATATATCTATTCACTGGCCATGACGCCGGAGATGGCAGTGGAGGAGGCGAACTTTGTTCTCAACCTGATTCACGATTATCCGGTCTCCTATCCGGTGGCTTTTGACATGGAGGATTCCACCCAGGGAACCCTTTCCAAGGATGAGCTGGCGGCCATCGCCAATGCGTTCTGCGGTCGGATTTCAGAGGCGGGCTATTATCCGGTCATCTATGCCAATGACAACTGGCTTGCCAATAAGCTGGATATGAGCAAGATGAATTACCCTGTATGGGTGGCGCGCTATTCCGCCAAACCGGCCTATCAGAATCCCGTTATGTGGCAGGCAACCAGCACCGGCGCTGTAAACGGTATAAGCGGCAATGTAGATATTGATTTCCAGTTCAAGGATTTCACCTCTGTGATTCCGGCTAATACGTGGAGAACCATCAACGGCCAGACCTACTATTACCAGAACTATGCAAAGCAGAAGAACAACTGGATTCAGGATGACGGCGCATGGTACTATATGAACGGGGACGGTTTGGTGTCCAAGGGCTGGCTCAACCAGTCCGGCAAGTCTTACTATCTGGATGACTCTACCGGTAAGATGATAACCGGCTGGAAATCCGACAGCGGGAAATGGTATTACTTCGGCAGTTCAGGCGCCCTTTCCAAGGGATGGATTAATGACAACGGAACCTGGTATTACAGCAACCAGGATGGCGTGATGCAGACAGGCTGGCTGGACGACGGCGGGCGCAGATACTTCCTGGAGGGAAATGGGGCCATGGCAAAAGGCTGGACCAGCCAGAACGGGAAGTGGTACTACCTGGACAGCTCAGGAGCTCTTTCCAGGGGCTGGATCAATGACAACGGAACCTGGTATTACAGCAGCCAGGATGGCGTGATGCAGACAGGCTGGCTGGATGACGGCGGTGAGCGGTATTACCTGAAGGGGTCCGGCGCAATGGCCACGGGCTGGCGTGAGATGGATGGGGCCTGGTATTATTTTGAGGGCTCAGGACGTATGGCCAAAGGCGTGATCGACGTGGGCGGACTCCACTACTATATGGATCCATCCACAGGCCGGATGGCGGCAGGCACCACCGTGGATATCGGCGGCGTGGCCTATACTGCTGACGGAAACGGAGTGCTCAGCCAGGTTGCGCAGGAATCGGGAAATGAGACCGGAGACAGCCAGACAGGAAATGTACAGACTCAGGCGCCGGACGGAAGCCAGGGAGGACAGGCGCCCCAGCCTTCACAGAACGGCGGGGTATCTAACCAGGCACCGGGTTTGGGCCAGGCTGTCACAGGTTCATCCGGCGGACCGGGCGTGGTGGTCACACCAATAGGGCCGTGACAGCAGCCGCTGGGTTTAATGTAATGGACAATAAGCTCAATCAGGGTATAATCTTTATCAGAATATAACTTCAATATGATGTAAATTCAGCCAAGCGGCGCCGGGAGCAGTCCCGGCGCTGTTTTCTTCTTCCCGCACATTTTATGAAGTCTGTAAAGGGAAAAAAAGGTAAAAGCATTTTTATATTGTCCCTGCACATATACTGGATAGATAAGGATGCGAAATAAGAGAGGGAAAACAGGGTGAAGCTGATAAATAAGTCAAAACTCCTGGCAGCTGTCTGCATAGCGGACCTTTTGCTGCTGGGCGGCCTTATCCATACGGTCAGGGGGGAGATGCCGGCCCATGTGTCCGCCGACGAGGGCTCCTGGGTCAGGGAGGGAGGGGATACCCTGGACCGGGCCAAGGGACTGGAAGGGAAATGTGTGGCTCTGACCTTTGACGACGGACCAAATGAGGATTGCACGGAAAAACTGCTGGACGGGCTGAAAGAGCGGAATGTCCGGGCAACCTTTTTTCTGATGGGACAGAACATAGAGGGAAACGAGGAGATTGTAAAGCGCATGAAGGCGGAGGGCCATTTGATTGGAAACCACAGCTACAGCCATGTGCAGCTTACAAAGGCCGGTTCAGACGCGGTCTGCCAGGCCGTGGACAGGACCAGCCGGATGATAGAAGAAATTACAGGAGAGCGGCCCCAATACATGCGCCCGCCCTATGGGGACTGGAACGAGGAGCTGGAGTGCAGGGTGGGCATGACCACTGTCCTGTGGTCTGTGGACTCCCTGGACTGGAAACTGCGCAATACCAACCGTGTGGTGAAGCGGGTGCTTAAGGATGTGGAGGACGGGGATATCATATTGATGCATGATATTTTTCCCACTTCTGTGGAAGCAGCCCTGGAAATCGTTGACACGCTCACGAAGCGGGGCTATACTTTTGTTACGGTGGATGAACTGCTGATTGACTGAGGAGAATACAGATATGGATTTATTTGATTATATGAGAGAAAAGGATATGGAGAAGGAGTCGCCTCTGGCTTCCAGGCTCCGTCCAAGGACCCTGGATGAGGTGGTGGGGCAGCAGCATATTGTGGGAAAGGATAAGCTGCTGTACCGGGCCATACAGGCGGATAAGCTGGGGTCCATTATTTTTTACGGACCTCCGGGAACCGGTAAGACAACCCTGGCCAAGGTCATTGCCAATACAACCAGTGCGGATTTCCGGCAGATTAACGCCACAGTGGCAGGAAAGAAGGACATGGAGGAGGTGGTGAAGGAGGCCAAGGACAATATTGGCATGTATGGAAGGAAAACCATCTTGTTTGTGGATGAGATCCACCGCTTCAATAAAGGACAGCAGGATTACCTTCTTCCCTTCGTGGAGGACGGGACCCTGATACTGATTGGAGCCACTACGGAAAATCCGTATTTTGAGGTAAACGGGGCTCTTCTTTCCAGGTCCAGGATATTTGAGCTTAAGCCCCTGGAAAAGGAGGATGTCAAGGAGCTGATCCGCAGGGCGGTATATGACAAGGAACGGGGAATGGGCATTTACGATGCCGACATTGACGAGGATGCAGCTGATTTTCTGGCAGACACGGCTAACGGGGATGCCAGGGCCGCGCTGAATGCCGTGGAGCTGGGGGTACTGACCACTGCAAAGGGAGCGGACGGGCGGATTCACATTGATATGGCAGTGGCCCAGGAATGCATTCAGAAAAGGGCTGTCCGGTATGACAAGAACGGGGACAACCACTATGACACTATATCCGCGTTTATTAAAAGCATGCGGGGGTCGGATCCGGACGCGGCTGTGTATTATCTGGCGCGGATGCTGTACGCGGGAGAGGACATCAAGTTCATAGCCAGAAGAATTATGATATGTGCTGCGGAGGATGTGGGAAATGCTGACCCACAGGCCCTTGTGGTGGCAGTAAACGCAGCCCAGGCCGCAGAGCGCATCGGAATTCCCGAGGCCAATATCATTCTTTCCCAGGCAGTGACCTATGTGGCCACAGCTCCAAAGAGCAACGCTGCCTGTATGGCGGTACAGAAGGCCATGGAAGCGGTGAGGAACGAACGGACCATGCCTGTGCCGGTCCATCTGCAGGACAAGCATTATAAGGGAGCGGAAAAGCTGGGACATGGGGCAGGCTACCTCTATGCTCACGACTATCCCAAGCATTATGTGCAGCAGCAGTATCTGCCCGAAGGTATGGAGGGAACCGTATTTTACGAACCTTCTGACAATGGCTATGAGAAGCAGATAAATGCGCATATGAAATGGCTTAAAAGCTGATTTTCTCAAATTTTAACTTTACAATCCCTGATATTCGTGTATATAATAGGGCTATACATAGATTGGCTGGCAGTTTTCTTGATACTGCCGGCAGTCTGTTAGTCCCTGAGCAATTCCCAAATCTGGAATAAACCCCGAATTTGAATGAACAGAAGATAATTTAAATATAGACAGAAGGCGTACACCGGCTTTTTTTGCGGGTGAAGAATTGAATTTAATAAGGAGAAATACTATGCGTGAAAAACTGCAGACCCTGCCTCTTTCAGAACTAAAGGAAATGGCCAAGAGCCGTGGAATTAAGGGCATCAGTTCATTGAGAAAGGCAGAAATTATTGATTTGCTCTGCGATGAGGCGGAGAAAAACCCGGAAATAAAGCCGGCGGAAATAAAACGGGAAGTAAAAACGGAAACATCCCGGAGCCAGGAAGCGCCCCGCAGCCAGGAGATGTCCCGGAGCCAGGAAACGCCCCGGAGTCAGGAGATATACCGGAGCCAGGAAACGCCCCGCAGCCAGGAGATATCCCGGAGTCAGGAAACGCCCCGCAGCCAGGAAACATCCCGTCCCCAGGACCAGACCCATGCCTTTGAGCGTAACCAGTCAAGGAGCCAGGATTATCAGGAAAACCGGAATGACAGCAGGGGAACGGATAACCGCCGCCCTGTTTCAAGAGGGTACGACAGCAAGTATACACAGAACAGGACCCAGACTCCCCAAACACATGGAAACAGCAGTATGAATAACAGAATGAGCCAGAACAGTGCGCCTTCCCAGAACGATGGAGAGCGTTTTGCCAGAGCGGACAATAGAAGTGACGCAATCGGCCTTTCCAGCCAGGATATGGCCGAGTTAGACAGCGGAATTGAGGCAAACGGCATACTGGAAGTTATGCCCGACGGATTTGGATTTATCCGCTGTGAAAATTTCCTTCCGGGTGAAAACGACGTCTATGTGGCTCCATCCCAGATTCGCCGTTTTAATCTGAAAACAGGAGATATTATAGTGGGAAACCGCAGGGTGAAGTCTGCAACAGAGAAGTTTGCGGCCCTGCTCTACATCAAGACGGTAAACGGCTATCCCTTAAGCGCCACGGAGACAAGGCCCAACTTTGAGGATCTGACACCCATCTTCCCTAACAGGCGGCTTCATATGGAAACACCTGGTGAGAGGAATACGGTGGCCATGCGTGTCCTGGACCTTCTGGCACCTATTGGCAAGGGACAGCGCGGTATGATTGTATCCCCTCCAAAGGCAGGAAAGACCACGCTGTTAAAGCAGGTAGCAAAGGCCGTTACAACCAATAATCCGGACATGCATCTGATGATCCTTCTGATTGACGAGCGCCCTGAGGAGGTTACGGATATAAGAGAAGCCATTGTGGGTCCAAATGTGGAAGTAATCTACTCAACCTTTGATGAGCTGCCTGACCGTCATAAGAGGGTATCTGAGATGGTGATTGAGCGGGCCAAGCGTCTGGTGGAGCACGGACGTGACGTTATCATCCTGCTGGACAGCATTACCAGGCTGGCCAGGGCATATAACCTGACGGTTGCGCCCAGCGGCCGTACATTATCCGGCGGTCTGGATCCGGCAGCCCTTCATATGCCGAAGCGTTTCTTCGGCGCTGCCAGAAATATGCGCGAGGGCGGAAGCCTGACTGTTCTGGCCACTGCTCTGGTGGAGACGGGAAGCCGCATGGATGATGTTGTGTATGAGGAATTTAAAGGCACCGGCAACATGGAGCTGGTGCTCGACAGGAAACTGTCTGAGAAGCGTATCTTCCCGGCCATCGACATATTGAAGTCCGGAACCAGAAGGGATGACCTTCTGCTGTCCAGGGAGGAAGCCGAGGCAGTGGATATCATCCGCAAGGCCACCAATTCCCTGAAACCTGAGGATGCAGTGGAAAAGATACTTGACCTTTTTGCAAGGACCAGGAATAACAGGGAATTTGTGGAGAATGCCAAGCGGATTCGGTTCTTCTAGGAATATCAGGCTATGTCCCTTCGTTCCTTTAAAAGGTCGCGGATTTCAGCCAGAAGTTCTTCCTGGGTGGGACCAGCCGGTGCCGGTGCTTCTTCCCTGGCTTCTTCTTCATGGCGTAACCGGCTGCTGATGACGGCAACAGTCTTAATCATAAAGAACATGCACACGCCGATAATGAGAAAATCCAGTATATTTTGTAGGAAGCTGCCATAAAGTATGGCGGCTTCTTCTACTTCTACCCCGTTTATAGTGGATGCGGGATGGATGACATATTTAAGTGTGTTGAAGCTTGCGCCTCCGGTCAGGGCACCCAGTATGGGCATCAGTATGTCATTGACAAGGGAAGTCACAATCTTGCTGAAAGCGCCGCCGATAATGACGCCCACGGCCATGTCGATGATGTTTCCTTTGAGGATAAATGCCCTGAATTCTTTCATTACGCTGTTAATGTTGCTCATTGGTAAAGCCTCCAATCATTTGTGATGACTTAAGTTTACACGAAATGTCCGTAATCTTCAAGTGACAGGTGCAGGATAGGCCGGATTTCCCGGCTTTACATTGGCTGTGGCGGGTGCTAAAATAGACTGGACATAGAGCAAACGGTATTTAACAATCGAGGTATGAATCATGGAAACAAAAAGAATTATCATAGAAGACAGAAATCATATTAAGGATGAGGAACTGAAAGAGGCAGCCGGCATACTGCGTTCAGGGGGCCTGGTGGCATTTCCCACAGAAACCGTGTACGGTCTGGGCGGCAATGCGCTGGACGAGGACGCGGCAAGAAAAATTTATGCCGCAAAAGGGAGGCCCTCTGATAATCCTCTGATTGCCCATGTATCCTGCGTGGAGGAGGTAGCGCCTCTTGTAAAGGAGATACCGGAGGCTGGCAGGAAGCTGATGGAGGCTTTCTGGCCAGGTCCCCTGACCATGATATTTCCCAAGAGTGAAAAGGTTCCCTACGGCACAACCGGCGGTCTGGATACCGTGGCAATCCGTATGCCGGACGACCCGGTGGCAAACCGGCTCATTGCCCTGGCCGGGGTGCCCGTGGCTGCGCCCAGCGCCAATACATCAGGACGGCCAAGCCCCACTACAGCCGACCATGTATGGCAGGATATGAACGGCAGGATTGAGATGATTATAGACGGGGGTCCTGTGGGAATCGGGGTGGAGTCCACCATAGTGGATGTTTCGTCCGCGGTACCGGCTGTTCTGAGGCCGGGGGCCATTACCATGGAAATGCTTGAGGAGGTGCTGGGGGAGGTAAGCGTGGACCCGGCTATCCTGGGCCCTCTATCTGCGGATGTCAGGCCAAAGGCGCCGGGAATGAAGTATAAGCACTATGCCCCCAAGGCTGACCTTACACTGGTGGAGCCGGGGACTGGAACAGACCGGGAGAGCGGAGCGGAGCAGGTGACCGGAGCGGAGCAGGTGACCGGAGCAGAGCAGGTGACCGGAGCAGAGCAGAAAACCGGATCAGGGCAGAAAACCGGAGCAAAGCAGAAAAACGGAGCAGACCGGAACACAGGGGCGGCCCCGGAAACCGGATTGGATGAGACACAGCTCCAGGCCATGATTCGCAAGGTGCGGGAGCTCTCCAGGGAGAAGATTGAGGCCGGCTATAAGGTGGGAGTTATCTGTACGGACGAGTCCAGGGACTGCTATACAGACGGCGAGGTACGAAGTATAGGCGCAAGAAAAAGCCAGGCATCCGTGGCTCATAATCTTTACGCTCTGCTCAGGGAGTTTGATGATTTGGGAGTGGACTACATATTTTCGGAGAGCTTTCCCAAGGACCACCTGGGACAGGCTATTATGAACCGGCTTTCCAAGGCGGCTGGGTATAAGATTGTAAAGGTATAATGCATCAGGCAGGAGGAAACATGGAAAAACAGACCTTAGGGGAGATTGCATCCCAGAAGCTTTTGGAGATGATACAAAGGGACGGCTATACGGCCGGAGATAAGCTTCCCACGGAAGCTGAGCTGGTGGAACTTCTGGGGGTTGGCCGCAACACGGTGCGGGAAGCTCTTAGAATTCTCATGTCCAGAAATATTGTCACCATACGCCAGGGCTCAGGCACCTTTATTTCAGACAAAAACGGTGTGTCCGATGATCCCCTGGGGTTTGCCATGATAGAGGACCGAAGAAAACTGACAGAGGACCTGATTCAGGTGCGTGTGATGCTGGAACCGCCTATTGCGGCTCTGGCAGCCCAGAATGCCACCGGGGAGGATATCCGCCAGCTGGAGAACATACTTCTGGGCCTGGAGGAACAGATGATACTAAGGGAGGACTATGCTGACAAGGATTCGCAGTTTCACGCCCAGATAGCAAATTGTTCCCATAATCTGGTCATGACCAACCTGGTACCGGTAATCACAGACGGCGTCCGTGTGTTTGCCGGCGCTGTCCAGGAAACAGAGTATGAACAGACGCTTAAATCCCATCGCAGGATATTTGAGGCTATTCGGGACAGGAAGCCTGTGGAGGCGCAGCAGGCTATGTATTTCCACCTGATGTATAATGACAACCGTTATAAAGGTGAGATGCGGGATGGGAAGCAGGGGATGAAGGGGATGAGAGCTAAAGAACAGTAATGGCTTACTGCCAAGGGGCTGTTGTGAAAGTAGATAAATAATAATCTACTGAAGCAGCAGCTCCTTTTCTGTACAAAAACAGAAAAGAGGGTACTGTTTCATCTATTTTCATTTTGGGACACACTTTTTGCACCTGTTTGCAGATGTTTTCAGATAAGGGTAACTTTTGTAGTGAAATGAAAATAAGAAATATTCATCCTATAAATAGTTTCGTTTTATTCGATTTTATCTTGACTATACCTAATAAATATGGTAAAAATAAAATATATTCATAGGATGAATTTTGCAATTATCCTTTAGGAGGAAAGCGGCATGAAACAACTGTATGATGTAATCATTATTGGCGGCGGTGTGGTGGGCAGCGCTATTGCCAGGGAAATGTCCAGATACCGTCTGAAAATAGGCGTATTGGAAAAGAACCTGGATGTTTGCTATGAGACCAGCGGCCGGAATTCCGGTGTGGTCCATGGCGGGTTTGCTTATGACACAGGTTCGCTGAAGGCCAGGCTCTGTGTGGAAGGCAATCAATTCATGGGACAACTGGCAGAGGAGCTGGATTTTAAGTTCATCCGCTGCGGTAAGGTGCTGGTAGGCAATACGGCGGAGGATATGGAAACACTGAAACGGACCATCCGGCAGGGGGAGGAAAATGGGGCTGCAGGCCTGGAGCTAATTGGCAAAGAACGGCTTCATCAGCTGGTTCCGGCGGTGGTAGGGGAATTTGCCATGTTTTCGGCTAACAGCGGAATTGTGGATCCTTTTAATTATACCATAGCCCTGGCTGAGAATGCACATGCCAACGGAGCAGCGTATTATTTTGACCATGAAGTGACAGGAATACGGCGGGACAGCGAAGGAAATTATATACTTACGACGCCAAAAGGTGAATTCCACACCCGGTGGGTTGTGAACAGCGCCGGACTGGGCTGCGGCAACATTTCCGATATGCTGGGCATCTGCGGCTATAAGGTGATTGGTTCCAAGGGAGATTACATTATTCTGGACAAGCGCACAGGACATCTTCTTCCCATGCCTGTATATCCGGTTCCCAGCAATACTTACATGGGAATCCACGTGACCAACACTACTGACGGAAATGTCATTATTGGTCCCAACGCAGAGATGGTAACAGATTTTACATACTATGGCGTGCCTCAGGAAAATATGGATTATCTGGCTAAGAGTGCTTCGGACCTGTGGCCATGTATCCATAAAAAGGATTATATCCGCAACTATTCCGGTATTCTGCCTAAATGGGTGGATGAGGACGGGGTTATACAGGATTTTAAGATAGAGATAAGGGATGACATTGCGCCCCGCGCCATTAATCTGGTGGGCATCGAGTCCCCCGGGCTTACAGCGGCAGTGCCCATTGCCCGTCATGCAATCAGTCTTATGGAAGAGAGGGAGAAACTTACGCCGAATCCAGGGTTTAATCCTGTGAGAAAAGGGATTCCTCATTTTGCGGAGATGACAAAAGAAGAGCAGGAGGAGATGATACGGCAGAATCCTGATTACGGCCAGGTCATTTGCCGGTGCGAAAAGGTAACCAGGGCGGAAATCCTGGCAGCCATCCATAATCCATTGGGAGTTGACACCATGGCAGGCGTCAAATACAGGACCCGCTCCATGATGGGGCGGTGCCAGGGAGGATACTGCCAGATGCGGATTGCGCAGATGATAGAAGATGAATTGGGAAAAAAGGTAACAGAAGTCAGGTATGCCAGAAAAGATTCACAGATGTTTTTCGGCAGAGTGCGGGAGGAGGCGTAGGAAATGGAGACAGACGTACTCATTGTGGGCGGCGGACCGGCGGGACTGGCTGCGGCTGTCCGGTTATACAGGAAAGGAATCCATAAGATATTGATTGTGGAACGGGAAAAACAGCTGGGAGGAATACTCAGACAGTGCATTCATGACGGTTTTGGACTGACCCGTTTTAAAACCACATTAAGCGGGCCGGAATATGCACAGAGATTTATAGATGAGGTGGAGGAATTAGGGATTCCTTACATCACGGACGCAACCGTTCTGGAGGTGGCAGAGGACAGGACAGTGACGGCAGCAACACGCCGGGGGCTTAAGGTATGGAGGGCCAAGTCCGTGATCCTTACCATGGGATGCAGGGAGCGTACCAGAGGCGCTTTGGGAATCCCCGGTGAGCGCCCGGCCGGTGTGTTTACGGCAGGGGTTGCCCAGGCTTATATTAACCTCTACAATGTAATGCCTGCAAAGGAAGCGGTCATCCTGGGCTCCGGGGACATCGGCATGATTATGGCCCGCAGGCTTACGCTGGAAGGCGCTCATGTCCAGGCCGTGTTTGAGATCCAGCCATATCCCAGCGGTCTGCCCCGCAATGTGGAGCAGTGCCTGAATGATTACGGCATACCGCTGTACCTGAGCCATACGGTAACGGCTGTCCACGGGGACAACCGCCTGACAGGCGTCACGGTGTCCCGTGTGGATGAACACTTAAGACCTGTTCCGGGAACTGAAAAGGAATACAAGTGTGATACCCTGATACTTTCTGTGGGACTGATTCCTGAAAATGAACTTTCACTGGACGCTGGCGTGACCCTGGATGACAGGACAAAAGGCGCTGTGGTGGATGAACATTTCCAGACAGATGTGGCGGGAATTTTTGCTGCGGGAAATGTGCTCCATGTCCATGATTTAGTGGACTTTGTTTCCATGGAAGCAGAGAGCCTGGCGGATTCCGCTGCGGAATTTGTGCAGAATGGATGTCTGGCCCCCTGTCCCATCGAAATAGGAACGGACAGCCATATTAACCATACCGTTCCCCAGAGAGTGAGCGGCACCAGGGATTTTAAGCTGTCCCTGAGGGTAAACAGTCCCTTGAAGGAATGCCGCATTGAAGTAAGGCAGGACGGCGTGTTGGTTGCATCAAAGAAAATGAAGAAAGCGATACCGGCCGAAATGATTGAACTTACGGTTAAGGCGGATAAACTGGTGTCCATGGGCCGGCTGGAGGTGAGCGCTGAATGTTGAGAGAATATACATGTATCATCTGTCCCAACGGATGCGATATAAGGGTGCAGATTGAAGAGAGGGAAGACGGAAGCAGACGGATTTGCTCTGTGGAGGGCGCCGCTTGCCCAAAGGGGAGGGCGTATGTGGAACAGGAATTGACGGACCCCCAGAGGAATATTGCCACATCTGTATTGGTAAAGGGCGGCATACTTCCCCTGGCCAGCGTGAGACTGACAAACCCCATACCCCGGGACCGGATTTTCGATGCAGTGAGTGAGATAAAAAAGTATACCCTGACCGCTCCTGTGAAAGCGGGAACTGTTGTCATACCGCGTCTCATGGGGTATGACACGGATGTGATTGTGACTAAGTCAGTGCCTGAAAATAGATGATGGTAAAGCTGGGGCGGATGAAAACACAAAGAAAAGTCTGTTATTGTTGATGTAAGCAGCTATATAGGAAAACCACCCTGATACCTGGCAGTTGAGAGGGTGGTTTTTCTATGACGAAAATCTATCCTGCACAGTAAAGGCCAATATACCCCTTAAAAAGCTCCTTGGGCCGACGGGTGTTTTCGCAAAATAAAGTGTTTACTACTAAATTCCGAACTCCTTAAACAATTGTTCCTGATAAGTCCTATCCGATGCTGCCCGGATAATGTCGTCCGCCCTTCCTGCATCTGCCAGCTTCATATTCAGTGCATTTGCGCGCCCCAGTCCCTGCTGAACTCCTTTTTCAATCCCTTTTTCAATCCCCTTCTCCACACCATCCTCAAACAGCATTTTGCCTAAAACAGTCATTCCGATCCTCTCCTTTATCATCGCTAATTCATCTCTGTCCAAAAATTTTACTGCCAGCGCATACAGTACTGACTGCATTCTTTTTCGATCCTCATCCCCTGCTTTGAGTTCCTTACACTGAAGAAACTCCATGCCCTGGTAAATCCTTTGGCTCATCTCCATCTTTCCCGACATCAGAGGGGTCAGAAGCAGGGGAAATACATCATGGCGCCCCAGTGTCTTGCCCCGGCTGATTTTCCGCCTCAGCTTTTCAAAGACCTTGTCCGCATTTCTGTCCTTTAGCCGAACCACCTCTACTCTGTATACGTTCATTCCGTTGACCAGCTCCTTTTTCAGGATTTTTACCCGGGATGTACATATTACAGTTGTCGTGACCGGAACATCATATGTAAGCCCTATGTAAGCCTCATATTCCCGGAACCGTCTTAAGTCCTTCTCCTGAATACTGTCGCTCTCAAATTCCAGATGTCTCCACGACCCGTCCTTCATGATAAAATTAAAGTCTTCTTCCAGCCTGCGCATCTCCAGATGGACATGCTCTGTAGGTGCCACGCAGGCAATCCGGCCCTTGATACCCACATAGGGAAGCAAATCCTTCCCAAAAAACTGTGCCGCTGTCTTCATTACCTTGTCCTCCAGCTGGCTGAACCCGCTGGCCCCTGCAGATTCTGATTCCTGTTCACGCAGATATTCTGCTTTCATACAGCCTCCTGTTCCGGCAAGCCATATAAGAACCTATCCCCATTATAGCGTTTTCCGATAAACCAGACAATAGCCCTTCTGCCTTTTGATAAATAATTGGTGTGATATAACAGTGGAAATGATTGCCCGATACATAAGGGGCAGAATAATGAGATGAATCGTTCGATTCAGATAATTTGAGATATTGCTAAAGATATAGAATAATGAGCGATAGTTACTTATATTCCGCTATCGTCTGGTTGTTATAATATAGCATTTATCCCGGAAAAAGGCAAGGACCGGAAAAACGGTTATTCACCGGTTATTCCCAGGGGTATTTCCAAGGCGTTCCCAAGATTTATGCAACTTTATTGATTAAATAAGCCCGGAATGTTATAATCCATTCACAGACAGAGGAAACTATAAAATGCCAGCAACGACACCAGAAGCAGCTACGCAGCCGTTCCTGATTGTCCAGACAGGAGCTGTATTTATTGGGCGCTGCGGGGGCAGGCTGCGTGCGTACAGAGACAGCCAGGCGGCTGCGGAAAGGATAAAGGAGGAAAAAGAATGACCGGAAAACGTGTGGATTATATAACATGGGACGAATATTTCATGGGGGTGGCCCTGTTGTCGGGAAGACGTTCCAAGGACCCCAGTACCCAGGTGGGTGCGTGTATTGTCAGCCAGGACAATAAGATCCTGTCCATGGGATATAATGGTTTCCCCAAAGGGTGTTCGGATGACGAATTCCCCTGGGGCAAGGAAAATGAGAAGGAGGACCCCTACAATTCCAAATATTTCTACTCCACACACAGCGAGTTAAATGCTATTCTTAATTACAGAGGGGGAAGCCTGGAGGGAAGCAAGCTCTATGTGACCCTGTTCCCCTGTAATGAGTGCGCCAAGGCCATTATACAGTCAGGAATCAAGACCATTGTATACAGAGAAGACAAATATGCAGACACACCGGCGGTAATGGCGTCCAAGCGTATGCTGAATGCTGCGGGAGTGCGTTACTACCAGTACCAGTCCACCGGCCATAAAATCGAGCTAGAGGTATAGTCCCATGAAGATACTGTTGACGGCTGTCAACGCGAAATATATACATTCCAATCTGGGAATTTACAGCCTGAAGGCCTACACAGACCAGGTATTGGGGCTGGGGGAAGCAGGCGGCAGGAATGCCCGGGCAAAAAACCGTGGAACCGGGACCGGAGCCATGGAACCTGTGAAGCCGTGTATTGAGCTGGCCGAGTATACAATCAACCACCAGCTGGACCAGATTCTTCAGGATATATTCAGAAGAGAACCGGATGTGATTGCCTTTTCCTGTTATATCTGGAATATAGAATATATCAGATATCTAATCGCGGATTTAGGGAAAATACTGCCGGATGTGCCCATATGGCTGGGAGGACCGGAGGTGTCCTTTGATGCAGCTAAAGTGCTTGGGGAGCTGCCGGAGGCAACAGGCGTCATGAAGGGAGAGGGAGAGGAAACATTTGCACAGCTGGCCGGATATTATGTGGATAAGTTGTGTGAAAAAGGGACAGACAGTGGAAAAATCCTGCCGGACGGACAGGCTTGTCTGGAAAATATACCCGGACTTGTCTTTCGTCTCCCCGATGGTTCGTTGGCAGATACCGGTGTACGCCGGGCCATGGATATGAGCCGGATACCATTTCCATATAAGCATATGGATATAAAGGATTTGGAGCACCGCATCATTTATTACGAGAGCAGCCGGGGCTGCCCCTTTTCGTGCAGCTACTGCCTGTCCTCTATTGATAAGAGCGTACGGTTCAGAAGCTTGGAACAGGTCCTTGATGAGCTGGCTTATTTCCTGGAGGCCGGAGTGCCTCAGGTAAAATTTGTGGACAGGACCTTTAACTGCAATAAAAAACATGCCATGGCCATATGGCGGTTTATCCAGAGTCATGACAACGGAGTCACCAATTTTCACTTTGAGATTGCCGCCGACTTGCTGGACCAGGAGGAGATTGCGCTTTTGGGCCAGATGCGTCCTGGACTGGTCCAGCTGGAGATTGGCGTCCAGTCCACTAATCCGGACACGCTTAAGGCCATACGCCGCAAGACAGATATAGACGAGATACGCCGTATCACCGGCACAATCAATCAGGCACATAATGTTCACCAGCATCTGGACCTGATCGCAGGTCTGCCCAATGAGAATATGGAATCTTTCCGCCATTCGTTCAACCAGGTATATTCCATGGAGCCGGAGCAGCTTCAGCTGGGCTTCCTCAAAGTGCTGAAGGGCTCTTATATGGAAGAAATGGCATCAACCTACGGCCTCTGCTATTCCTCACGGCCGCCCTATGAGGTCCTGTCCACCCGGTGGCTGTCCTACAGGGACATCCTGGAACTAAAGGGCGTGGAGGATATGACGGAGGTGTATTATAACAGCAGGCAGTTTGTCCATACTCTGTCCGGGCTTGCGGCAGAATACGGTTCGCCCTATGAAATGTTTCTGGATATGGCTGCATATTACCGTGAAAACAATCTCACCGGCATCAGCCACAGCCGTATAGCCAGATATGAGATACTGTACAGTATCATAGCCAGACGTAGGGATGCAGGGTTGGATGCCTCTGTTATGGAAAGGTTCAGGGACCTTCTCATGTATGATTTATATCTCAGGGAAAATGTAAAAAGCCGCCCATCCTTTGCCCGGGACCAAAGCCCTTATAAACAGGCTGTCCGGCAGTTTTTTCAGAGAGAGGAGGAATCCCCCCGGTACCTTATGGATTATGAAGGGTACGATTCCAGGCAGATGAGTAAGATGGCCCATATTGAAGCCATGGGAGACGGAACCCTGGTACTGTTTGATTACAGGCACAGGGACCCGCTGACGTATAATGCAAGGGCAGTCAGAATTGGGTGATAAACTTTGGAATGTTGTAAATGCAACAAAAACGTTGTGATGAAAGGACTGGATATATGCTGCAGAAAACCATTTTGAATGAACCTGAGACTGACAGAAAAACTGGCAGAGGGATAAAAAGTGACAGGGATACGAAGGCCGGCAGAGGGAGAAAAGCTGGCGGCGGCACAAAAACTCAGGGAAGGCCGAAAGCTGTCAGGGAGACAAAAGCAGAACTGGCCGCCCGTATTGCCCGTATCCTGGATGTATTGGACCGGGAATACGGT
>PPYE01585332.1_pt1 | contig 21193 bp, 19 predicted proteins | sample 1559881 | NCBI WGS metagenome assembly PPYE01 (sample SAMN08240022, study PRJNA423297) | Human gut metagenome, whole genome shotgun sequencing project.
GAACAGAAAGTGTCACAGTAGAAAAAGACTATGATTACATCGAAACAAGCTGGCTGAAAGAAGTACCGGAATACTATGAAATCGTAGAGCCGGGAAAAGTCACAATCGGAGAAGATAATACAGCAGAAGTTGTCGTGCGCAAGACGATGAAAAACGTAATCGTCAACTTCGTAGATGAATCCGGCAATCTGGTATTCTCTACAGACATCGAGGTAGAAAGTGACGCAACCTATTTCCATACCAGCCTGATCCAGGATAAAATTCCATCCGGTTGGGAACTGAAAGAGGTAGGAGATATTGCAATCGCAGAGGATAATACAGCGACTGTAGTACTTCGTGCAAGTAAAAAACCAGAAGAGCCAAATAAGCCGGAAGAACCGGATAAACCAGAGAAACCAGAGAAACCGAATAAACCAGAAAATCCGGATAAACCGTCGGATTCCGACAGACCATCAGAATCTGAAAAACCTTCTGATTCTCATAAAGTTCCAATGACTGGTGACCAGTCACCGGTGGGAATGGCTGCTCTGGGATTGCTCGCATCAATGGGATTGCTCATAAGCAGGAAACGAAAATAGTTTTTAGAGTATGAAATAAAGTGTGTAAGTTATTGGAAACAAAACTTATGCACTTTATTTTTTGAGAAAATATAGACGTCAGTCGGATGACAGTAAATAAAGCAATTTTAGAATTTGTTGACAGAGAATATTTAAGTCGCATTCAGGGAAGCGGAACTTTTGTCAGTAAGATGCGAAAAGAAGGAAGCCGTTCGAAGGAAATGAGTTTTAATGATTCATTAACACAAAAAGGATTTAAAGTAAAAACTATTGTCTTGGAGCAGAAAATTGTAACTCCGAACAGAGAAGTAGCAGAAGCTTTAGATATTCCATTGAATGAAAAAGTAATGTATTTCAAGAGATTAAGAAAAGTACATGAAGAGCCGGTTGTGATACAGGAAGCATATTTAAAAAATAATGTTGTTGAAGCACTTATGAATATTGATTTTACAGAACAATCTCTGTACGCCAGTCTGAAGCAGTATTGTGGAATCGATATACAGAAAGCAAAAGGTACAGTTGAGGCAAAAGCAGCACATGGCGAAGCATGTGAATATTTAGAATTGGCAGAACAAGTAACATTCGTTCTGCCAGCTTTCTTAGTGTGTCGAATATCCTTTGTTGACTTTTTGTGCTGTGCATCATCTTGGGGAATCCGTGATCATTCAATGCCAAACTCTGGAGCGTATTTTATTGTTCCTTGAATTTTAGCACCAGTTTCGCTTATTATATAGGCCATAAAATTTTCGCGGGGGACATGGAATGGTGCTGTTATTCCAAGATCCTCTGCGGGACAATAGCCTTCCCGGGGATAGTATTGTTCGCTTCCTAAAACGATGGAATGTGTATAGCCCAATTCTTTTGCAATTCTATGTCCCTCTTGGATCAGAGCTGTTCCAATTCCTTTTCGCTGATATTCCGGCAAAACTGAAAGTGGTGCCAAAGCCAGGACAGGATTTCCGTCAACAGTTGCTTTTGTAAACATAATATGCCCTACAATTTTCCCATCTGTTTCGGCTACCAGTGACAGCTCAGGGAGAAAGGCGTCTCCTTTTCTCAGGGCATTTACTAAATCCTGCTCGTTTCCATCGGCGTGTTCGGCACTCTCAAAGGCACGTTTTACAACGGAGTATACAACTTCGTAATCTGTTGTCGTTTCTTGTCTGATATACATCGTAACCTCCTAGGTTTATAAATCTCGTTGCTGCGTTAAAGTTTAGCATAAGTGTGTGAATAAGGCAACGACAAGCCTGGAGGGAAAAGGCAGTTATATTTTGCTGGAAAAATAACAGCAGGTATTTTATAATGAAACATATTTGAGGCAGCAGATGTGGAGAGACAACGTTGCTATCAAAAGATAAATACTTGTTGAAAAGGAGAAACACAAGTGAATTTTTTGAAAGAGGTTATCCAGATATACATTGAGAGAAAAGACTGGTTTTTAGAGCTGATCGCAGCGCACATCGGATTGTCGCTGGTTGCAATTTTATGTGCAGGTGTGATTGGTCTTCTTCTGGGCATCTGGATATCAGAACATGAAAAAGCGGCGGGACCGGTACTGGCAGTTGCGAATGTATTTTATACCATCCCGTCCATTTCTCTTCTGGGAATGCTGATCCCACTTTTAGGAATTGGGAATACGACAGCAATCGCAGCCCTGACGATTTATGGGATCATGCCGATGGTAAGAAATACGTATGCGGGGATCAAAGGGGTAAGTGAAGAGATTATTCTGGCAGCTGAGGCCATGGGAAGTACCAGGCTTCAGATTATGAGGAAGATCAAATTGCCGCTGGCAATGGGAGTGATCATAGCAGGGGTCAGAAATATGGTAGTCATGACGATCTCTGTGGCAGCGATCGCTTCTTTTATCGGAGCAGGAGGTCTGGGAGTTGCCATTTACAGGGGAATCACAATTTATGATACGGCCATGACATTTTGCGGAAGTTTTCTTATCGCATTGATCGCGCTGATCTGTGATTTCCTGTTGGGGATGTTAGAAAAACGAATGAAGAAAGGAAAAAGTATATGAAAATGAAAAAAATTGCAGCAGTGTTGCTGGCAGGAGCCATGGTATTGACAATGGCAGGATGTGCCGGGGAGAAAGAAGAACCGATTAAAATTGCAACAAAACCGATGACAGAGCAGTATATTTTAGGGGAAATGCTGAGTCAGCTGATCGAGGAGAAAGCGGGATATAAAGTAGAACTGACCAAAGGCATCGGGGGAGGTACGAGCAATATCCAGCCGGCTATGGAAAAGGGCGAGTTTGATCTGTATCCTGAGTATACCTCCAGCGGGTGGATCATGGTTCTGGGACACGAAGCAGGAGAAGTCAGTGATGAAGAAATGTTAAGCAAGCTCCAGGAAGAGTATGAAAAAGAGTTTGATATGACGTGGATCGGACTGTATGGATTTAACAATACGTATGCAGTTGTGACAACGAAAGAAGCAGCGGAAACCTATCAGCTGGAGACTTGTTCCGATTTGGCAAAAGTGTCAGATCAGCTGGTATTTGGCGGTAACCCGGATTATATCGAACGGGCAGACGGATTTCCGGGGCTTTCAAAAATGTATGGACTGAATTTTAAAGAGGTAAAGGATATTGACATCGGATTAAAATATGAGGCGCTGAAAAAAGGGGATATTGATGTAACGAATGGTTATACTACAGATGCACAGATCAGCCAGGATGATGTAAAGGTTCTGAAGGATGATAAGAATTATCAGACGAACTATTATTGTTCTACCGTTGTCAGAAAAGACGCCTTGGAAAAATACCCGAAATTGGAAAAAACACTGGAGATGATGGATGGAATCCTCACAGATGAAAAAATGGCAGAACTGAACTATCAGGTAGAAGAGGAAGGAAAAGATGAAGCAAAAGTAGCAAGAGAGTTCCTGAGCTCTGAAGGCCTGTTGGAAAAATAGAATCTGCAGCAAAGGATAAAAAATGGAAATGATTCGATTTGAACATGTAAACAAAAGTTTTGGAGCGGAAAAGGTTTTGGTTGATTTCAGTCTGCATATAGAAGAAGGCGAATTTCTGACTGTGATCGGTCGTTCCGGATGTGGAAAAACAACGATGCTGCGTATGATCAATGGGCTTCAGATTCCGGATTCCGGGAAAGTACTGGTGGAAGGGCAGGATGTGGCGAAGGCAGATTTGATCGCTTTGCGAAGAAGGATCGGATATGTGATCCAAAACAAAGGGCTGTTTCCGCACATGACGGTGGAAGAAAATATTACATATGTACCCGTGATCAGCGGAAAGAAAGACAAGCAGGAAAACCGAAAACTGGCACTGCGTTTATTGCAGACTGTCGGGCTTGCGCAGGAGATGGCAGATCGATATCCGGCAGAGCTTTCCGGCGGTCAGCAGCAGAGAGTGGGGATTGCCAGAGCTCTGGCAGCGGATGCGAAGATTTTGTTGATGGATGAACCCTTTGGTGCGCTGGATGAGATCACAAAACGGGCTATGCAGGATGAGATGTTGTCTTTACAGAAAAAGCTTCATATGACGATCGTGTTTATTACACACGATATCCGGGAAGCAATGAAACTGGGAGACCGTGTGCTTGTGATGGAAAAAGGAAGGATCGCCCAGATTGGAACGCCACAGGAGATCCGGGAATATCCGGCAGATGATTTTGTAAGAGAACTGACACAGTGGTGATAAAAAAGGGAATCTGCGATTCTTCGCGATTCCCTTTATCATGGACCTGGCGGGAGTCGAACCCGCGTCCAAAAGCCTATCCCATGTACTTCTACTATCATAGTCAGTTCTTTTTGATTTCCCCGGCTGCACGAAAACGGACATCCTTACAACTTCGGTAGCTTCATGATACGCCTGACAGCTCAAAGCTTTGCTGCCATCGTTTCTCACAAAAGTCGATGCCAGATTCTCAAGGTGTGAGTGCCTTAAGGCTGACAAGCAGCAACTAGGCTGCTAACGCGTAATTTTCGTCTGCGTTTAATTTTAAGTTTGCGATTTGACGCATCTGCCTGCGGATAGCTTCTCCATCTTCAAGACCCCTGTCGAAACCAGTACAAGCCCTGAATCATACGGTTTATCACCGTTCTACTTATAATATAGGAGAATCTGATAAAAAGTCAAGGGGAAACTTGTAACAGATTTGGATTTTTCGTTTATTTTCTGGAAAATTGTGATAAGATATAAAATAGGTTTTGAAAAAACAAAAGCAGCGGGAGTTTTGATTGAAGAAAGGGGAGAGCATATGCCGACAACGTATACACATTATCGATTTGGAAAAGATGTTCTGGATGCACTTCCGAGAAGAATCCGGACGGCAATGGAGACAAACAGAGAATTATTTGATATCGGTCTGCACGGACCGGATATTTTGTTTTATTATAGAGCGCTGATTCCCAATTCTGTGAGCGGACAGGGATATGGAATGCATAAGCAGATGGCGGATTTGTTTTTTGAGAAGGCGAAAAAGGTAATTGCCGATGCAGATGACAAAACCATGAGCAGGGCTTATATCTATGGTTTTATCTGTCATTTTGCGCTGGACAGTGAATGTCATCCTTACGTAGAGAAGATGATCCAGAAAAGTGGAATCGGTCATTCAGAGATTGAGATGGAGTTTGATCGTTATCTGCTGACAGAGGACAAATTTGATCCTTTGACTTACAGGCAGACGGAGCATATCCATGCTACTGAGAAAAATGCAAAGGTAGTCGCGCCGTTTTTTGATCATGTGACTGCCCAGCAGGTGAGAAAAGCACTGAAAGGGATGCAGTTGTGCCATAAAGCGTTGTATGCACCGGGAAAAACAAAGAGAAACCTGTTGTTCGGAGCAATGAAGACAGCAGGACAGTATGACAAGTTCCATGGGCTGGTGATGAGTGAAGAACCGAATCCAAAATGCAGGGAATACTGTCTGTTATTGAATAAATTGTATGAGGGTGCAATCCCTGTGGCAGTAGATTTGATCATGAAGTATCAGAATTATCTGCTTGGAACCGGTGATCTTCCGAAACGGTTTCACTGCACGTTCGGGGCAGGGGACAAGTGGGAGGAACTGGTGCTGTGAGAAAGAAGGCATGGACGTTTGGCATTCTGACAGGACTGCTGTTGTCTGTGCTCTGCCCGTTTACAGTACAAGCTCAGATTGCATCGCCGCAGGCGTTTCAAAATCTGTCCTGGAAGATGGTGAAGGAAGAGCCGATCGAAACAGAACATGGAGTCGTACAGTCCATATGTGCGACAGACGATTACATCGTTTGTCTGGAAAACGTGCTGGATGGAAGTGGACAGCCGGATATTGTAAAGGCATACTACCGCAATGACAAGGACAAAAACGGCAATCCGGTAGAGCAGTATTCCCTTGCAATGCAGGTACAGGAGACAGATTATGAACATGCCAATGGAATGGCATATAATCCGAATACCAATGAGATCGCGGTCAGTCTTTATACCAGTTATCAGAAGGAAAACAGAGGATGTCTTTTTATCATGGATGCAGATACACTGAAATTCAAGCGCAAGGTGAAAGTGACCGATTCCTATAATATCCTGGGAATCGGTTATGATTCGGCAAATGACAGGTATGTGATCCAGACAAATGCAGATGGAGGATATCAGTTTAAGATTTTAAATAATGAGTTCCAGGTCACAGAAGATCTGGGAGATCTGGGCGGTTATGCAGGGGATGGAAATTATCAGGACCTGTGTGTGACAGAAGATTATGTTTTGAATTTTCCTCTGACACTGTTTTCGGGAAATGGTGATTTTCTGAATGTATACTCTCTTTCTGAAAAGAAACTGCTGTATTATGAAAAGCTGGATTTTCAGTTTGAGGATCATGTCACCAGTGATGAGCCGGAATCGATCTGTGAGTTGGATCCGGGAGTCTTTCTGGCAGTTGTGAATGTCACATTATCTGACGGGACAAAGAAGGTCAGATTGTACAGGATGGAAGTGCCTTACCAGTATGAGGTTGAAGTAAAGGTTCAGGTTGGGGAGGACAAGCCGTCAGTTTCCAGGAAAACAGTGCTGCGCGGAGAAGCATTTGATGCAGAGTATCCGGAGAAAGAAGGATGCAGGATCGCTTCCGTCAAGATTGATAAAAAAGAGATTGATCTGGAAAAGTATCAAAGCAAATATACTTTGAAATCCGTACAGGGGGCACATACGATTTCTATCGTTTATGAAAAGAAACTGGCAATGTGGAAGATCATACTGCCTGTTTGTGTCGGAGTGGTACTTTTGTCAGCGGGCTTTGTTTTTTACTTAAGAGTCCTGCAGATACGGCGGATCCGAAAGCGCAAACTGGAAGCGGAAAAACGCCGCAGAGCGCGGATCAAATGGCACAACGACGAGTGGAATATCGACGAAATTTATTGAATTTTCAGAAACAGTTCATAAAAAAAGAACTGTTTCTTTTTTTGCCTCATGCTATAATAAAGCGGAAAGGATGGGTAATGTATGGATACATTTGTAAAGTTGGAAAATATTACAAAAATTTATCATATGGGAGAAGTAGAAATCCGGGCAGTAGACGGAATCGATTTCTCGATACAAAAAGGTGAATTTGTAGTGATCGTAGGCCCAAGTGGGGCAGGAAAGACGACGGTTTTGAATATACTTGGCGGGATGGACACCGCCAGTGGCGGTCGGATCACAGTGGACGGTCAGGATATTACAAAGTACAGTGAGAGGCAGCTGACGGGATACCGGCGGGATGATATCGGGTTTGTGTTTCAGTTTTATAATCTGATCCCGAATCTGACTGCTCTGGAGAATGTAGAGATGGCGCTTCAGATCTGCCGAAATCCGCTGGATGCAAGAGCAGTATTAAAAGAAGTCGGACTGGAGGAGCGAATGGACAATTTCCCGGCACAGCTTTCCGGGGGAGAGCAGCAGAGAGTTTCTATCGCAAGAGCTCTGGCTAAAAATCCAAAGCTTCTTCTGTGTGATGAGCCCACCGGAGCGCTGGATTATAATACCGGAAAGGCAATCCTGAAGCTTTTGCAGGAGATGTGCAGGGAAAAGGGAATGACCGTGATCGTGATCACACATAACTCGGCACTGGCACCGATGGCCGATCGTCTGATCAAGATCAAAAACGGAAAAGTATCCAGTATGAAAGTAAACGAGAATCCGATATCCATAGATGAGATTGAGTGGTAGGGGGATGAGATGAGAAAAAAAGCACTGCGAAAAGATTTTTATATGGAAATACGAAAGAGCTTCGGAAGATTTCTCTCCATTTTTTTCATTGTTGCCATAGGAACTGCGTTTTTTTCGGGAATCCGGGCAGCGGAACCGGATATGCGCTTATCGGGAGACGAGTATTTTGACCAAAGTAAGCTGATGGATCTGCAGGTAATCAGTACGATGGGGCTGACAGCGGATGACTTGCAGGCGATACGGGAGATCAAGGGAGTGGAACAGGCACAGCCTGTCTATTCCATGGATGCCTTGTGTGATGTGGACGGCAGTCAGAAGGTCGTACATATTTTTTCCTCTCAGGATGGGATAAATGAGCTGAAGGCAGAAAAGGGGCGTATGCCCGAGAAAGCGGACGAGTGCGTGGCAGATGCAGATTTTCTGGCATCCAGCGGATATCAGATCGGAGATAAGATCACATTTCTGAAGGATGAGGATACAGAAGTGACAGAAGAACTGACACAGAGCACTTTTCAGATCGTGGGAAGTGTGAGCAGTCCGGAGTACATTTCCTTTTCCAGAGGAAGCAGTATGATCGGAAACGGAAGTGTCAGCGGGTTTGTATCGGTACTTCCGGAAAGCTTTCAGATGGATGCGTATACAGAAATTTCGATTCAGGTGAAAGGCGCAAAAGAAGAGACTGCTTTTACAAAAGAGTATGATAATCTGGTGGATGAGACGAAAAAGAAAGTGGAAGCGATCCAGTCGGAGCGTGAGGATATCCGTCGGGAAGAGCTGATGCAGCAGATGGATCAGAAGCAGGCAGAATTACTGGCAGAAGTTCCGCCGGAGGCGATGGAAATTGCAGCACCTCAGATCCAACAGCAGATCGAGCAGCAAAAGACAAGCCTGGAACAGGGAAAGTGGTATGTAAATGGCAGGGAAGATCTGACAGAGTACAGTGGCTACGGAGAGAATGCCGACCGAATGCGGGCCATCGGGAGAGTATTTCCTGTTTTATTCTTTTTAGTTGCGGCGTTGATCAGTCTGACTTCTATGACGCGTATGGTGGAAGAGCAGAGGACTCAGATCGGAACACTCAAAGCGCTGGGATATTCCAGGCGCTCCATTGCCGGAAAATATTTGGGATATGCATTCTGGGCGACAGTGGGAGGCTGTGTGTTCGGTGTGCTGGTTGGAGAAAAAATCCTTCCTTATATCATTGTGACAGCTTATGGAATTATGTATCCTCATATGAATACGGTTGTGATCCCATATAACCTTTATTATGGAGTTTCTGCGTCACTGACGGCTCTGTTATGTACGATGGGAGCGACATGGTTCTCTTGCTATAAAGAATTGAGAGAACAGGCTGCGGAATTGATGCGCCCTCCTGCCCCGAAAAAGGGAAAACGAGTATTTTTGGAGAAGATTCCATCTTTGTGGAGTCAGTTCAATTTTATCTGGAAGGCGACGATTCGGAATCTGCTGCGTTATAAGAAGCGGTTTTTTATGACAGTGTTTGGAATTGGCGGATGTATGGCTCTGCTTTTAGTGGGATTTGGCCTGCGGGATTCGAGTGTTGATATTGCGAAGCTTCAGTATCATGAACTTCAGCTCTATGATGCCAATATTATTTTAAATACCAGCGCCAGTAAGCAGGAGCAGAATAATGTGGAACAGGAGCTGTACTGGAATGATCAGGTAGATAAGACGGCGGTGGGATATCTTGGTCAGATGAAGGTAAAACATGGGAACGAAGAACAGGAAGTATATCTGAATGTTCCGGAAGATCTGCAGGATTTTGAAGAAATGGCAGTATTTCGTGATCGCAGATCTCATACGCAGTATGATCTGGAGACGGAGGGGGTAATCCTTACAGAGAAGACAGCGAAACTTCTGGAAGTAAAGGAAGGGGATACGATCACGCTCTGCCAGACAGGAAAAGAAGATGTCAAAGTAAAGGTCGGAAAGATCTGCGAAAATTATATCGGGCACTATCTGTATATGGGTCCTGAAATGTACCGGTCTCTGTATGGGGAAGAACCGCAGTATAACAGTGTGTATTTCCAGATGAAAGAAGGATATGAAGATCAGCTGGAGGTTTTGGGTGAGGATATCTTGAAAGGAGAAGGAGCGCTGAATATCAGCTATACAGATTCCATCGAAGATCAGCTGGATGACATGCTTGGAAGTCTGGATATTGTAATGGCAGTGCTGGTTATTTCGGCAGGGCTTCTGGCATTTGTCGTATTGTATAACCTTAACAGTATCAACATTACAGAGAGAAGAAGAGAACTGGCAACATTGAAGGTACTTGGATTCTATGATAATGAAGTATCGGCATATGTATACAGGGAAAATATGATACTGACTGTGATTGGCGGCGTTGCCGGTATGATTCTCGGAAGTATCCTTCACCGGTTTGTGATCGTGACAGTAGAAGTAGATTCCGCGATGTTCGGACGTAGTATTGAAATGTCCAGTTATGGATACAGTTTTCTGATTACACTTGCATTTTCTGTATTTGTAAATCTTGTCATGTATTTTAAACTCAAAAAGATCGATATGGTGGAGTCATTAAAGAGTGTAGAATAAATTCAGAAATTTCACAGTACGGACATAAATCTTTGCTATGATGAAGCTAAAGAGTGGCAAGATGAGGAGTGAGGAAAAGATGGACAAGACGAAAATTTTAGTAGTAGATGATGAGAGCAGGATGAGAAAGCTGGTAAAGGACTTTCTTGCGCGGCAGGGATATACTGTGTTAGAGGCCGCAGACGGCATGGAGGCGATGGACTATTTTTATGCGGATAAAGATATCGCGCTGATCATTTTAGATGTAATGATGCCGAAGATGGATGGCTGGCAGGTTTGCCGGGAGATCCGTATGCATTCAAAGGTGCCGATCATTATGCTGACGGCAAGATCGGAAGAGCGGGATGAGCTGCAGGGATTTGATCTGGGCGTGGATGAATATATTTCCAAGCCGTTCAGTCCGAAGATCCTGGTAGCCAGAGTAGAAGCAATCCTTCGAAGAACCCAGGGAAGCGGAAACGCAGATGAGATTTCAGCAGGCGGAATCGTGGTGGACAAAGCGGCACATACAGTGATGAGTGATGGATCACCGGTAGATCTGAGTTTTAAAGAGTTTGAGCTCTTGACATATTTTATGGAGAATCAGGGAATTGCGCTTTCCAGAGAAAAGATTCTGAATAATGTGTGGAATTATGACTATTTCGGGGATGCCAGAACGATCGATACCCATGTTAAAAAACTCAGGAGCAAGCTGGGGGACAAGGGCGAATATATCAAGACCATCTGGGGGATGGGGTATAAGTTTGAGGTAGAGTAATGAAACATTCGATTAAAAGGCAGATGACCGTAGTATTCAGCGGACTGATCATTTTTATTCTGGTCATGATGTTTCTTGTATATTCCAAGTGTCTGGAGACATACTACATCATGCATAAGGAGAGTGACCTTCTGGAAGTGCATAAGACAGTGGGGACGGCACTGGCACAGGGAAATAAGGAAGATGAGCGCGCGTGGAAAGTGATGGAGCGCACGAATATCTCCATGCTTGTGTTACAGGATAATCAGGTGATCTTCTCGCCGAGAGGAGATCAGGAACAGCTTGTCAGCCAGCTGCGCGGATATGTATTCAATCAGAATCAGGATGAAGGCGAGCTTCTGAAAAGTACGGACAACTATGAAATACGAAAGATCAGAGATCCGGTAGCAGGAATTGACTATCTGGAAATGTGGGGGACCTATTCTAATGGAGCGATCTTTATTCTGAGGAGCCCGTTGGACAGTATCTGGGAGAGCACGGCGCTTGCAAACAAGCTGCTGGTTTATGTCGGAATTGCGGCACTGGTGTTGGGAGGAATTCTGGTATCTTTGTTTGCGAGAAAGATCACAGAGCCGATCACAGAGCTTGCTTCCCTTTCCAGACGGATGTCAGAGCTGGATTTTGACGCAAGGTACAACGGAGGCGGAGAAGATGAGATCGGAACGCTCGGGAATAATTTCAATATTATGTCCGAGCGTCTGGAGAAGACAGTTTCGGAACTGAAGCGCGCTAATAATGAGCTGATGAAGGATATTGAGAAGAAAGAAAAAATGGAAGATATGCGGAATGAATTTCTGGGCAATGTTTCTCATGAGTTAAAAACGCCGATTGCTTTAATCCAGGGATATGCAGAAGGATTGAAAGAAGGCGTCAGTGATGATCCGGAAAGCAGGGAGTTTTATTGTGATGTGATCATGGATGAAGCTTCCAAGATGAATCTCATGGTCAAGAATCTTCTGACGCTGAATCAGCTTGAGTTTGGAAATGATGAAGTTACATTTGAACGTTTTGATGTGTCCAAACTGATCCAGGGTGTGATCCAGAGCTGCGAGATCCTGATCCAGCAGACGGATGCGAAGATTGATTTTATCGGTGAGAGTCCGGTCTATGTGTGGGCAGATGAGTTCAAAACAGAGCAGGTGATCCGCAATTATCTCACCAATGCGATCCACCATGTGGACAATGAGCGCAGAATCGAAGTCCGTGTCCTGTCAAAAGATGACATTGTTCGGGTGACGGTGTTCAATAGTGGCCATCCGATCCCTCAGGAAGACCTTGCAAAGTTGTGGGACAAGTTCTACAAAGTAGATAAAGCACATACCAGAGAGTATGGCGGCAACGGAATCGGACTGTCGATCGTCAAAGCGATCATGGAGTCCTTCCATCAGAAATACGGAGTCAGAAACTTTGACAATGGTGTGGAATTCTGGTTTGAGCTGGACGGGAAATCAGCTTTACATGAAGAACAAAATGCGGTAAAATAATCTGCAAATGCAGGCATACAACGTGCCAACTGGAAACAGGAGGTATTTTGTATGCCTTTTTTCATAGGAAAAACGTTCAGATGAAAGGAGCACATACATGACAGTAATTATCGATTATGGCGCAGGAAATATCAAAAGTGTAGAAAAAGCACTGCTCGCTCTCGGACAGGAGGTCGTGATCACAGATGATGCAGATACGATTTTAAATGCCGAAAGGATCATACTTCCCGGCGTCGGCGCGTTTGGCAACGCAATGGCACAGCTTGAAAAAAACGGACTGGATGAAGTGATCCGCGAAGCTGTAAGAAGAAAAATCCCGTTTCTTGGAATCTGTCTTGGTCTTCAGCTCTTGTTTGAAAAGAGTGATGAAGCTTTGGGAGTGAAAGGCCTTGGGATTTTAAAAGGGGAAGTGAAGAAGATTCCGGCACAAAAGGGATTGAAGATTCCTCATATGGGATGGAATTCTCTGCATTTTGCGCATAATGGAAGGCTGTTTCAGGGAATCGAAGAGGGCGCATATGTTTATTTTGTACACTCTTATTACCTGGAAGCAGAAGAAGAGTCGATCGTGAAAGCTTCTGCCGAATATGGGGTACATATCCATGCTTCCGTGGAAAAAGAAAATGTATTTGCCTGTCAGTTTCATCCGGAAAAAAGCGGTGAGACAGGTCTGAAGATCCTGAAAAATTTTACAGAACTGTAAGGGGGGAAGAGGCGATGTTTACGAAGAGAATTATCCCATGTCTGGATGTAAACAACGGACGAGTTGTAAAAGGCGTGAATTTTGTGGATTTAAAAGATGCCGGGGATCCGGTAGAGATTGCGAAAGCGTATGACGCGGCAGGTGCAGATGAACTTGTGTTTCTGGATATTACTGCATCTTCTGACGGGCGCGGGACAGTGATCGATATGGTACGGGAAGTGGCAAAGTGTGTGTTTATTCCGTTTACAGTCGGCGGGGGAATCCGCACAGTGGAAGATTTTAAAGCACTGCTTCGCGAGGGGGCAGACAAGATTTCCATTAATTCTTCTGCGATCGCCAATCCGCAGCTGATCCGGGATGCAGCGGATAAATTTGGCAGCCAGTGTGTAGTGGTGGCGATCGATGCCAGAAAGAGAGAGGATGGAAGCGGCTGGAATATTTATAAGAACGGCGGACGCGTGGATGTCGGGATCGATGCCATTGAATGGGCGAAAAAGGTGGAAAATCTGGGCGCAGGAGAGATTCTTCTTACAAGTATGGACTGTGACGGGACAAAGGCAGGATATGATCTGGAGCTGACCAAAGCGGTGGCAGAGAGCGTGTCCATTCCGGTGATTGCATCCGGCGGTGCGGGGATCGTGGAGCATTTCAAAGAGGCGCTGACAGACGGCGGCGCAGACGCAGCACTGGCGGCATCCTTGTTCCACTATAAGGAACTGGAGATCCGGCAGGTCAAAGAATATTTGAGGGAGCAGGGGATTTCCGTCAGACTAATATAAAACAAAAGAGAGGAAGTGAACATCATGTCTGGAATCAATGGAGACTGGTATGAAGCATTAAAGGGGGAATTTAAGAAACCTTATTATAAAACATTATTTAATACAGTCAATGAGGAGTATCGGACCAGACAGATTTTTCCGCCGGCAAATGATATTTTCAATGCGTTTCATCTGACACCTTTAAAAGATGTGAAGGTAGTGATTCTCGGGCAGGACCCGTATCACAATTTTAATCAGGCGCATGGGTTGTGCTTCTCGGTGAAAAAGGGAGTGCAGGTTCCTCCGTCTCTGGTTAATATTTATAAAGAGCTGCAGGATGATTTGGGCTGTACCATTCCGAACCACGGGTGTCTGACAAAATGGGCCGAGCAGGGAGTACTGATGCTCAATACGGTGCTGACGGTGCGGGCGCATGAGGCAAATTCTCACAGAGGGATCGGCTGGGAGGAATTTACAGATGCAGCAATCATGGCAGTCAACGCACAGGATCGGCCGATCGTGTTTATTCTGTGGGGAGCTCCGGCACAGCGCAAAAAACGGATGCTGAACAATCCGAAGCATTTGATTCTTGAGGCGCCGCATCCGAGTCCTCTGTCTGCATACAGAGGATTTTTCGGAAGCAGGCCGTTTAGCCAGACCAATCAGTTTCTGGAAGAACATGGGGTGACACCGATCGACTGGCAGATTGAGTAAGGCCATCAGGAATCCAGATACTGAAAAAGCTGGTTTACCGTATGTTCTACCATATCTGACTGATAGAAATAGTACAGCTTGTTATTGCGGACTTCATGGCATACAAAACCATTCAGATACAGCTGATTCATATGATGCGAAATGGTCGCAGTTGTCAAAGAGAGCCTTTTTGCCAGATCACTCTGGTAAGTGGGTTCTTTTTTTAGAATTGCCAGAATTGCCAGTTTGGTAGGATCTGAGAGCATTTTCAGATGTTCGCTGATCTGATCGAGTGTAAAGTCTTCTGGAAGAAAAAAGTCAATCGCACAGAACAGAATACCCAGACGGAGAATATTGGAACATTGTGTTTTAGCAGCAAAAGAAATATAAAAATCGGCCATGTTACAAAAGGAAAGACAAGGGAGGATGCAGGTGTCCTGCGGGAGTGTCGTTTCTATTCTGCGAAGCAGGATTTTCTGGCAGTCTTTGGAGGAAACCAGAGTATCGCAGTATGTGTAAAGAGAATGATATTTGTTAAAAATCGGCTCAATAGCGGCGGCGATTTGTTTTAACAGGAAAAGACATTCTTCTATCCAGGTCTTTCCATCTAATAAAATTTGCAGCATGGCAAGTTTTTCAGGAGCATCCAGAGAACTTTTCAGGACACAGGATACCGGATCGGAAGGCGTTTCTTCAAGATGAAGGATGGAAGCGGTCCATTTTGCGCCGTGATCATCTTCAAAATGCCTGCAGATATCATCAAAAGAGACGCCGTGCTCCATGATATCATAGTAGATGTAAAAGAAATCACGAATGAAAAAAGTAGGAACATTCCCCTCATCTGGCGGTGTAAGCTGTGTATAAAGTGGATTTGAGAGATTCGGTGTGAGCGATTCGGAAGCTGCCATCATTTCCAGCAAAGGTTGGAAAAGCTCTGTGATCAGTTCTTTTTCCGGCCGCTTTGCGAGAATGCTGTTACGCATCGCGAGACAGTCATCCTTTAAAAGTTTTCGTGTTAAAATTCCAAATGCTTCTGCGTATAAATCAGGTGTCAGTTTGTTCATGGTTAAAAGTATTCCTTTCTAATCTAAATATTCTTATTTGAGTTTCGATATTTCCCGGTCAAAAAATTCCCCACATCTGCTGATCTTGAAAAGGAAAAGAAGCAGAAGAGAAAAGATCCCTGTTCCAAGAAAGATCATGGGGATTTTTATATAATGTACAATTCCTGCAAGCAGAAAAGAGAGAACCGGCATGATGGCACTTCCGGCAGAATTAAAAAATCCGGCGGCGCGGGCAAGGTATTCGGGTTCTACGATTTTGACAAACGTAGTATTGAGAAATGCCTGAAAAATTCCCATACCGCATCCCTGTATACAAAACAGTCCAATCCATACTGGCAGAGTCATGCCTCCATTCAGGGAAGGAAGGACTGCCAGAATCAGATAAAAGAGTCCCCATATCCCAAGAGAACACCAGGTATAGACAAAAGACGGCCGGATCAGTTTCTGGATTTTCGGATAGAAAAACAGAAGCAGCAGGCTCGATAAAGTCGTCAGAATATCAGCGCAGGCAAGGTATTCTGAGGATTTGTGCAAGGTTCCGCTGATGTAGGCGGCCGAAAGGGAGGAAAGGATCGTGGCAAGTGCATTGCATAACAAAGCTCCGCTGACAAACAGAAGAAACAACTTGTTTTTGCAAAAATAAAGAACGCCTCCTTTTAGATTCTCCCAGTAATTAGTTTGCGTAATAGCCATATCCAGATGTTCTTCTGCTTTCATCGCACCAATCAGGCATGCAGAAAGGAAAAAACTCAGCAGATCCAGACTGATGGCAAGGCCGGGGGCTATGGCCACAAGAACTCCTCCTGCAGCAGTTCCTGCGATCATACAGACCTGAGAACTGATCTGATTGAAGTTGATGCCCTCGTCAAGCTCTTCGTTGGCAAGCACTTTTGGCAGATAAGAAACTCCGGCGGGAATGCGAAATGCCTCGATACTATTAAAGAGAAAGGTAAATGCAACAAACATCCATGGCTGTAGAAAATCTGTCAGAAACAGCAGCAAAAATCCTGAAAGAGAGAGTCCGCGAAGGAGATCAGACCACACCATAACCTTTTGTTTTTGCATCCTGTCCACAAATGGAGCGGCCAGTGGCTGGAATAAAACAGTAGGAAGGACATTGGCTGCAAACACAATGGCAGAAAGACTGGCATTTTTCGTCAGAGCATAGGTCAGCCATGTGAATGCAATCGAATCAATCCCGTCACCAAGACGATTGATCATATTGGCAGACAAAAGTTTTGTATAGTTCCGATTTTTTAGGAGGGTACGGTACATACAGATCACAACCTTTCTTAAAATAATAGATAAATATCTAATAAAATTAGAGAATATTATTAGATATATATCAATAAATAAAAGCGAAGAGGTATTGTAAAGGCTGATTGAAACAGTCAACAGACAAGCTTTTTTATTACAATCTTAAGAAAATTTTAATGAATTACCAAGCAGAAATTTTTAAATTCTTTTATATAATGTAGTGCATTGGGAGGAGGTATGGTGTGAAAAAGATCATTGAAGTAAAGAATTTATACAAATTGTATAAGCTTGGAGATTCTGCGGTGCGGGCACTCAACGGAGTCAGTCTGGAGATTTATGAGGGTGAATTCTGTGCCATTGTAGGTACTTCCGGCTCCGGAAAATCGACGATGCTGAATATGCTGGCAGGTCTGGAAAAACCCACAAAAGGAGAAGTTATTATAGACGGACAGCATATTGAGAATTTAAAAGAGGATCAGCTTGTCAGATTCAGGAGAGAAAAAGTCGGATTTATTTTTCAGTCATTTCAGCTTTTAGGCAGTATGAATGCGTTGGAAAATGTGGCACTTCCTTTGAGTTTCCGTGGTGTGCCGAAAGCCGAACGCCTGAAAAAAGCGGATAAGATGCTGGATCTGGTCAAGCTGAAAAAGCATAAGAAGCATCTGCCAAATCAGATGTCCGGAGGACAGCAGCAGAGAGTTGGTGTGGCGAGAGCACTGGTGGTAGATCCGAAGATCATTTTTGCAGATGAGCCGACAGGAAATCTGGATTCCCGTACATCAAGGGAAGTCATGGCGCTGATGCAGCAGGTGGTCAGAGAGCAGAAGAAAACACTGGTCATGGTAACCCATGATGATCATCTTGCGGGATATGCAGACCGCATCTTCCATATTATAGACGGGAAAATCGTCAAAGTAGAAGACAATAGAAAAAAAGCAAGGGAACATGCAGAGCAGGGAGGAAATGAGCAATGAGACGATGGAAACAGGCAATGGGAGTGATCGTAAGTTTTGCACTGGTGGCGGCAATGCTACTTCCGATGAGTGCACTGGCGGGAGAGCAGGCGATTCCCACGATACGGCTGACACTCGGAAACGGACAGACAACACCACAGTATGCAGCAGGAGAGACAAGTGAACTGTTGATTCGGGTGTGGAACAAGGGAACACAGGATGCGGGGAATGTAAAGATTTCTCCGATACTTGATGATGCGGCGAGCTGGCCGTTTGAAATCGCCGATATGAACAATGAACTGGAGCTGGGAACAATCCCGGCGGGACAGTACGCAGAAGCAGTCTGGAAAGATTTAAAGGTACGCGATGATGTAGAGACAAAATCATACAAACTGGCGTTTACAGTGACTTATGATGATGGTGAGAACCAATTCCAGAGTACACCTTACATCTTTGCGAAGACAACGGCAAAGCCGGAGGAAAAACCAGATGACAATAACAACAATAACAATGCACAGCCGGAAACACCGCAGGAGCCACAGGGCGGCGGAGAAATTTTAGCTGGTGGAGTGACAAACACGGATCCGATCATCTCCGGAGGAAGTGGCGGCGGAACTTCTACTGCTTCAGTACCGCGAGTGATCGTGACAGGGTTTAATACAGATCCGGGCGATGTCAATGCGGGAAGCAACTTTAAACTGATCATTCATTTGAAGAATACATCTTCCACGACAGCGGTTTCCAATATGCTGTTTGATCTTCAGGCACCGGCTTCCGGAACAGACGCAGCAGCAGAGGCGCCGGCATTTTTGCCTGCATCCGGTTCCAGCTCGATTTATCTGGATGGAATCCCGGCAGGAGGGACAAAAGATATTTCCATTGATCTGAATGCAAGAGCAGATCTGGTTCAGAAACCATATAGTATTGCGATGTCCATGAAATATGAGGACGGCAATGCCACACAGTTTGAAAGTGCTTCCAGTCTGGCAATCCCGGTAAAGCAGGCAGCCAGATTTGAATTGAGTGACATTGAAGTGGCGCCGGAATCCGTTGCTGTTGGAGAAGAGGCAAATATTACCTGCAGTCTTTACAATACCGGACGAATCAAGCTTTACAATGTAAAAGCCAAATTTGAAGGGGAAGGTCTGACAGGAAAAGAAATATTTGTAGGAAATATAGAGCCGGGGGCAACAGGTTCTATTGACGGAATCGTAACAGCAAATCAGGAGATGGATGAGACGAAAAAGTGTAAAGTTGTGATTTCTTATGAAGATGAAGCCGGAAAAAGTGCGAGCATGGAGAAAGAATTTCCTCTGACAGTAACACCTGCACAGAATCCTGCAGATATGATGCCGGTGGAGGCAGAAGCACCGGAAAAAGGACTCCCGGTTGTTCCGATCGTGATCGCGGTTGTAGTGGTGGCAGGAATTGTTACAGTTGTATTGCTGCGCAGACATAAGAAGAAAAAAATAGCGGCTTTGGAAGAGGAGGACTTGCTGAATGAGGTGGATCGATTTACTGAGGATGAGTAGCAACAGTCTGAAACGAAGAAAGCTTCGGACGTTTTTGACAGTGCTGGGTGTTGTCATTGGTACTGCATCTATCGTAGTCATGATCTCGCTGGGTCTTGGACTTCAGGAATCGATGTATCAGGAAATTGAGCAATCCGGAGGTGTTACAAGTCTGACAGTGACAGGAAAAGGTTCTTCCCAGATGGGCGGTTTCTATATGGGGGATACCAGCAACGAAGAGGAAGCGACCAAATATACAACAGATGATGTGATCGAACAGATTAAAAAGCTGGATCATGTGGCAGATGTGCAGCCGGTTTTGTCAATTGATGCACTTTTAAAGAAAAACGGATATATCGGATATTGTCCTCTGACAGGTATGACAGAGGAAGGGCTGAAAGATCTGAACATCAAACTGGCACCGGGCGGAAGCCTTCCGAAAGCAGGCAGTGCGGAACTGGATCTGGTTATCGGAAATAATGTTATTACAAACTTTTCAGAAGAATCAACAGGAAAGATGTATTGGGAGACAGGAGTGCTTCCGGATATAGATCTGGCTCATGATTCATTGTTTTTGATCCTGGATCAGGAGGCATATTATTCGAGTCAGTCGCCATCTACGGGAGCAGCACCGGAGAGCGGTGGAGACGGCAATACACAGAAGAGTACAAAGCCGCCGAAAAAGTATGTCGTACGGGCAAGCGGCATGGTGGAAGGAGATGTGGATACATACAATGCAAATTCCTACTCTGTGTATTGTAACCTCGAGACATTGAAAAGTATGCTGAAAAAGGAGTTCAGCGGCAGAGCGATTCCGGGACAGCCGACTACAAAATCCGGAAAACCATATAAGGATTTTGTATATTCCTCACTGAAAGTCAAGGCAGATGATATTGACAATGTAGATGCACTGTCCACAGAAATCCGAAATATGGGATTTCAGGTAACTACAAATGTAGAGTATATGGACAGTATGAAAAAACAGTTTGCCATGGTGCAGGCGGTTCTTGGTGGAATCGGCGCCGTGTCACTGTTTGTAGCGGCCATCGGAATTGCCAATACAATGATGATGTCCATTTATGAGAGGACAAAAGAAATCGGTGTGATCAAGGTATTGGGATGCAGCCTGCGTAATATCAAGCAGATGTTTCTTTTAGAAGCAGCGTTTATTGGATTTATCGGCGGACTGGTCGGAAATATCTTAAGTTTTTTGATCTCTTTTGCGATCAATGCCATCGTGGCCAGCAGCGGGGCAATGGGAGTGGAGGGAAATATTTCCTATATTCCGTTCTGGCTGGCAGCGGCATCCATGATTTTTGCAGTATTTGTGGGGATGGCGGCAGGTTATTTCCCGGCACTTCGGGCAATGCGGCTGAGTCCATTGGCAGCAATCCATAATGAATAAAGGCAAATTATTAATTCAAATATTTCACTATTGCAGAGGATGCATTTTTATGTGTGAAGTTTGAGTATAAAAAAGCAGGAATCAGTGCAGTTCCTGCTTTTTGAAATCATAAGTTTCGGGATATTTCTCTGATATGCGGAAGGTAATCGGAATCAAGGCGGCTAAATACTCTGCTAGAATTTCCCGACAGCCCCTTTTACGTAATAAGAAACGATGGAGTTTTCAAGGGGAAAATGAATTTCAACTTTCTCTTTTTAAATAATCGTGCTATAATGCAGAAAAGCATAAAAATTCTGGTTTTCTAAGCGGAACCAT
>PPYE01207761.1_pt1 | contig 21187 bp, 19 predicted proteins | sample 1559881 | NCBI WGS metagenome assembly PPYE01 (sample SAMN08240022, study PRJNA423297) | Human gut metagenome, whole genome shotgun sequencing project.
GCTGCGGCGGGCGGCCAGAGGCTTTGCCTCTGGACTCCACCACCTTTGAAAAGGTGGACGAAACTTTCAAACGCGCGCGTTGCGCGCAGCGAAGGGCGCAAAAAATCCGGGGCCCCGGAGAGGGTCCCGGATTCTTTTATTTTTTCACGCGGCAGACGAGTTCGCCGTTCTCGGCGTCGAGCACCAGCGTGGAGCCGGAGCTCAGGTCACCGGAGAGGAGCTTCTTCGCGATCAGCGTCTCGGCGCCGGACTGCAGGCAGCGCCGCAGCGGACGCGCGCCGTAGAGCGGGTCGTAGCCGCGCTCGATGATCAGGTCCTTCGCCGCGTCGGTGACCTCCAGCGAGAGCGTCTTGTCCGCAAGGCGCTTGCGCAGGCCCTCGACCATGATGTCGATGATGCCGCGGAGGTTGTCGCGGGTCAGCGGCTTGAACATGATTATCTCGTCCAGCCTGTTGAGGAACTCGGGGCGGAATGCGCCCTTGAGCTCGTGCATGACCGCCGCCTGGGCGTCCTCGGAGATGCTGCCGTCAGGCTTGATGCCCTCGAGCAGGTACTGGCTGCCCAGATTGCTCGTCAGGATGATTATCGTGTTCTTGAAGTCCACGGTGCGGCCCTGGCTGTCCGTTATGCGGCCGTCGTCCAGGATCTGCAGCAGGATATTGAACACGTCCGGATGCGCCTTTTCGACCTCGTCGAAGAGGACGACGGAGTAAGGATGACGGCGCACGGCCTCCGTGAGCTGGCCGCCCTCGTCATAGCCGACGTATCCGGGAGGCGCGCCGATAAGACGCGAGACGGAGAACTTCTCCATGTACTCGGTCATGTCTATACGCACCATGTTGCGCTCGTCGTCGAAGAGGCACTCGGCGAGGCTCTTGGCGAGCTCCGTCTTGCCGACGCCGGTCGGGCCGAGGAAGAGGAAGCTGCCTATCGGCCTGTTCGGGTCGGAGATGCCGGCACGCGAGCGCTGGATTGCCTCGGTCACGAGGCGCACGGCCTCGTCCTGGCCGACGACCCTCTTGTGGATGACCTCGTCAAGGTGCAGCAGCTTCTCACGCTCGCCCTCGACCAGCTTCGCGACGGGGATGCCGGTCCACTTGGCCACGATGTTCGCGATCTCCTCCTCCGTGACCGTGTCGTGCACGAGCGAGTTCTCGGTGGAGCGCTTCTCGGCGCGCTGCTCGGCCTCGGAGAGTTTCTTCTCAAGGGCGGGCAGGTCGGAGTACTTGAGCTTTGCGGCCTTCTCGTACTCGAGGGCCATCTGCGCGGCCTCGATCTCGCCGTGGACGCGCTCGATCTCGCCCTTTATCTTCTTGACCTCGTCCACGCTGCCGCGCTCGGCTTCCCAGCGCGACTTCATGGCGTTGAATTTGTCCTTCTGCTCCGCAAGCTCAGCGGAGAGCTTCGCAAGACGGTCCTTGGAGAGCTGGTCGTCCTCCTTCTTGAGGGCCATCTCCTCGATCTCGAGCTGCATGATCTTTCTGCGCAGGTCGTCCAGCTCGCTGGGCATGGAGTCTATCTCCGTCCTGATCATGGCGCAGGCCTCGTCCACGAGGTCTATGGCCTTGTCGGGCAGGAAACGGTCCGTTATATAGCGGTTCGACAGCGTCGCGGCGGCGACAAGTGCGTTGTCGTGGATGCGGACGCCGTGGAATATCTCATAGCGCTCCTTCAGGCCGCGGAGTATGCTTATCGTGTCCTCGACCGTCGGCTCGTTGACCATGACGGGCTGGAAACGACGCTCCAGAGCCGCGTCCTTTTCGATGTACTTGCGGTACTCGTCCAGGGTCGTGGCGCCGATGCAGTGCAGCTCGCCGCGCGCCAGCATGGGCTTCAAGAGGTTGCCCGCGTCCATGCTGCCCTCGGTCTTGCCCGCGCCGACAATGGTGTGCAGCTCATCGATGAACAGGATTATCCTGCCCTCGGAGCGGCGGATCTCCTCCAGCACGGCCTTGAGCCTCTCCTCAAACTCGCCGCGGTACTTGGCGCCCGCAATGAGCGCGCCCATGTCGAGCGAGAAGATGGTCTTGTCCTTCAGTCCGTCCGGCACGTCGCCGCGGACTATACGCTGAGCCAGGCCCTCGGCTATGGCCGTCTTGCCGACGCCGGGTTCGCCGATGAGCACGGGGTTGTTCTTCGTCTTACGCGAGAGGATGCGGATGACGTTCCTTATCTCGCTGTCACGGCCGATGACGGGGTCGAGCTTCTGCTCACGCGCGCGCTGCACGAGGTCGGTGCCGTATTTCGTCAGGGCGTCGTAGCTGTCCTCCGGGTTGTCGCTCGTAACGGGGCCGGTCTTGACCTTGGCGAGCGCGGTGTTGAAGGCTTCGCGCGTGACGCCGTGGTCGGAGAGTATCTTGCGCACCGCCGGACCGCCCTCGGAGAACATGCCGAGCATCAGGTGCTCGACGGAGACGTACTCGTCGCCCAGCTTCTCCGCCGCCTTCTCGGCAAAGCGCAGCAGCTTGCTCGTCTCGGGGGAGGCGTAGACCTCGCCGCTGCCTCCGGAGACCTTGGGCAGCTTGGCTATCTCGGCGTCCAGCTCGCCCAGCATGGCGTCGCAGTCCGCGCCCATCTTGGAGAGCAGCGAGCCGATGAGGCCGCCGTCCTGGTCAATAAGGGCGTAGAGCAGGTGGGCCGGGGTGAGGTACTGGTTCTGGTTCTCCTGAGCCATCGCCTGAGCGGTGTTTATGGTTTCAATTGTCTTTTGAGTGAATTTTTCAGCGTTCATAAACGTTCACCTTCCTTTAGGTGGGCAGAATGCCTCAGATGAGTATCTTGCGCCGGCCGAGGTCGGCGTAATACTCGGCCTCTATCGTCCGTGCGTCGGCGCGGCCGCTGAGGTAGGCCTTCATGAGCCGGTCGAAGAGCTTGATGTACTCGGAGAGCGCCTCTGCGACGTCCTCCGCCGTGCAGTCACGGCCTCGCGGCACGGCTATGCTCCTGACGAACTTGCCGTCATAGAGCGCGTAGTCCAGGCTCTCCGCAAGCTGCGGGGCCAGGAGCTTATCCTCGACGTACTTCCAGATCCGGAAGAAGCCCGTCATCGCCTCGATGAGCGCGGCGGACTGGGTGCGGAACACCACGCTCAGCTCGCCCAGAGAGCCCTCGCCGGAGCGGAAGAGCTGGACCTCGTATTTCACGGTGGGCCGGTACTTGTACTCGAGGCTGGACTTGAGCGACATGGTCAGCGCGTTGGGCGCGAAGAAGGGGACAAGCTCCCTCGAGGGCGCCAGCATCTGCTCCACGGCTCGGAATATATCGTTTATCCTCCGCTCCGGGGTGGTGACGGAGACGTAATCCGCTAGAATTTGATTTATGAGATTTGAGCGGTTCGTCCCCAGCCTGTGCGCCAGGGCGTCCACCTCGCGCACGACCTCCTCCGAAAGCATGAGGCTGTAAAGTGTCTTTTTCATGCGTACACCGCCTTTCCTTCCTTTACGCGTATATCATACACCAGTGCCTCAAACTTGTCAAGGGTTTTATATAATTTTATTTGCGAATTATATGTGAACATTTCGAGCGAAAGCAAGGCGACGGGCGCCGAGGGCAAAAAAATAGCGCCCGCCGGGCGGCGGACGAAAAAGGGCATAAAAAAAGCATCTGACCCCTGCACTTTATATCCTTGAGCCTTTTCCATAGCATATGCTTTCAGAAATAATTCCTCTGGACAATCGGCTCGAAGAATCAAGGCAGGGGTCAGACGCGGTGATTCTTGGTATCTAACATCAATTTAACCTCTCTTTCCACAGATTTCGGAAGAGTCCGAACCTCCGGCGTGCCGCAAGCTGCTGTGTTCTGTTCCGTCCGGTATGCCTTGTTTGCCTTAGTCAATTTCAGCTTCTCTTGTTGTGAGATGTGCCGTTTTGTTTAAATTGATCTTCAAGCTGCTTTTAACAAAGCTGTGTTGGCATCGGCGGTAAATCAAAGATGGATATATTTTGTATATCAAGTGTGCAGCCCGGCTCACCGCTCCGGTCGGCGTTCCGATCAGGTAAGGCGTTGGCTTTTCGCTTTCGCTCTCATCCTTTGGCTATAATATACTACCGAAGCGGCTTAATGTCAACACAAAATATACTTGTTTCACAGTTTTGGCGAAACAACGAAAATAGCTTCAAGGGGGTGTTTATGGCTTTTCAAAGCGTCCCGGATGTGATAAAATACTAAATTAGGAGCGAAAAGGACCCGCCGGATGGTGGGCCCTTTTTCTTTTGGCGCGCGGCCTCATTTGCAGAAGCAGTTTATATAGTTGTCGATGCAGTGGGCTATGATCTCGACGGCCTTTTCGCGGCCCTGGACCTCGTCCACGACGGTCTCCTTGACCTCAAGGGTCTTGTAGACGGAGAAGAAGTGGCGCATCTCCTCAAAGGTGTGGCTGGGGAGCTGGGAGATGTCGCTGTACATGTTGTAGTTCGGGTCGTCCTTACATACGGCGATGATCTTCTCGTCCATCTTGCCGCTGTCCTTCATGGCGATGACGCCGATGGGGCGGCAGCGCACCAGGGTCATGGGCTCGATGCCCTCCGAGCAGATGACCAGCACGTCCAGCGGGTCGCCGTCGTCGCCGTAGGTGCGGGGGATGAAGCCGTAGTTGGCCGGGTAGTGCGTCGCCGTGTAAAGGATGCGGTCGAGTATGATAAGCCCGGTTTCCTTGTCGAGCTCGTACTTCTTCTTGCTGCCCTTGGTTATCTCGATGACTGCGATGAATTCCTCGGGCTTTATGCGCTTGGGGTCTATGTCGTGCCAGATGTTGGACATGATGTGCCTCCTATATATTTCCTATGAGCTGTACCACAACGCCGCCCACGGCGTCGGCAAACTGCTCGATCGAACGTATTCTTACAAGGTCCCGGCCGTAAATGCGCCGGGCGGACGGCAGGTCGGCGTCCTCGCCGGTGAAGATGCACATGACGGAGATGCCCTCGCGACGGAGCTTTTCCACCTCGGCGGCGGAGTCCAGCACGCCGGGCTGGCCGCGGTAGAGCTCCTGCTTGCCCGTCTCCTGCACCAGCAGCTTGCGGTCGTCGTTCGGGCTCGCGTCCGAGAGTATCATCAAGAGCCGCCGCTCGCAGTGGCTCGAGCGCATCATCCAGCCCGCCGCGCGGAAGGCGAGGCCGTCGCGGTTCCAGCCCGCGGCGCTGTAATCGAAGATGGCCTCGTTTTTGTTCGTCTCCTCGTAGTCGCGGTAGAGCCGGAGCACGGTGCAGCCGTTGAGCGTGCAGAACGAGTACACGCGCGTGGGGATGCCGCAGCGGGTCAGGCTCTCGGCTATCATGTAAGCCTGGGTCGAGACGCTCTCCTGACGCTGTATCTGCGAGGCCGAGGCGTCGAGCAGGATGTCCACGGAGAGCTCCGTGTCATTGCCGCGCTCCGGGCGGGTGAACACGCTCTCGTCGCCGAGGACCACGGCGCGCCAGACCTTCTCCGGCGCCAGGGAGCCCGCGCGGGCCTTTATCCTCGCGTCGTCCAGGTGGACCAGCATGCAGTTGCGTATCTTCTCGGAGAGCCGCGCTATCGTGAGGCGGTTGCGGACGATGTCGTCGGTGTAGAACTTGCGGTTGAGCTCGGCCTGCCGCTTCGCCGCGCTGCGCTGGACTATGGCCTCTCGGTTGTTGCGGTCGAGGGGCTTCATCTCGCCTCGCGTGAAGTGGAGGATGCTGTCCCAGTGCGCGCCGGAGCAGAGGCGCTCCTCAATGCGCTTTAGCTCGCCGGGGGCGTACATCGAGACGCCGAAGCAGTCCTCGACGTACTCGCGCATCTCGGTCTCGCTCCGCTCGCCCACGAGGCGCTCCTTGACGCGCTTGGCCTGCTTGTCGCTGCCAGAGCCCTCATCCTCGTTGCGCACGGCGGCGCCTATGCCGCCCCGCCGCCGGCGGAGGAAGTTTATAAGCGTGGGCAGTCCGCCGCCGCGCCCGGCCGAGGTCGTCGCGACGAACATGTAATACTCACGCAGCACCGCGCGGATGCTCTGCACGACCTCGTCGGTCGTGAGCTCCGGCGAGAGCTCGAGGGCGTTCAGGATCTTCCGGTCCCGCTCCGGCATCTCGGGCTCCATGCCCAGCGCGCGCTCGTAGTGCTCGAGCTTTATGCGGTAGGCCTCGTCCAGCTCGCGCGCGCCGCCCTTGCGCTGGGCCTCGGCCTCGATGCGCTGGGCGTAGGCGAGGCGCAGCTCCCGAAGCGCGGGGCGCTCCGACGCCGCGCGCTCAAAGGCGCAGTTTTCAAGCGCGACCCAGGCCAGCTCCTCGAACTCGTCCCCCTTGGGAGTGCGGGCAAAGCTGTCGAGCACCTCTTTTATCTTGGGGAAGTCGTAGTACTTGTAGACCGCGCCTATGATGCTGTTCATGTAGATGTCCGCAAAGCCATCCGTGTCGTAGGCGCGGACTGCCGGGGCGAGGGAGTAGTCCCTCGCCGAGTTCCATATCAGGTTGGTTGCCCGGCGCTCCTGGCGCTCGGCCTCACGCTGACTGAGCTGCATCACTCGTCAAAGAGCTTGTCCCGGCCGAGCGAGGAGGGGATGCGCGCCGTTATGACGTCCTCCACCAGCTTGCGCTCGAAGGGGTCGAAGGCCTTGTTCACGACGCCGAGCTTGAGCGCCTCGCCCGCGACGAGGCCGCGGTGCATGAGCTGCACGGAGCTCATGAGTCCGCGCAGGTCGAGGGCCTTTGTGGAGATCTCGGCGCTGTCGCACTTCTTGCGGATGTCCTCGAAGAGGCCCGCGAACTGCTCCGCCCACTGGTCGCGCAGCGTGGGATACTCGCGCTTGAGCAGCTTTTTGAGGTTCTCGGCGTTGATGGGCGGCATGTCGATGACCGCAAAGCGGGAGACCAGCGCCTCGTTGAGCTCGCGGGTACCGGCGTAGCCGTAGTTCATCGTGGCGATGAAGCGCGTGGCGGGGTCCATATCTATGCGGTCGTAGCCCGGCACGTCGATTATGCGGCGGAAGTCAAGCGTCGCGTGCAGCACGGCGAGGGACTCGTTCTTCGCCATGTTGATCTCGTCCAGGATGCCGAAGCCGCCGAGCTTGGCGCACTTGGTGATGGGGCCCTGGCGGAAGCTGACCTCGCCGCCGGTGAAGGTGTCCGTGCCGATGAGGGACGCCGCGTCGGTATTTATATAGAAGGATATGTCCCAGCTCGGGCGGCCGAAGGCGGCGGCCAGGCACTCGGCCAGGACGTTTTTGCCGGTGGCCTTGGGGCCGACCAGCAGCAGATTCTCGCCGCAGAGCAGCGCCGTCGCCGCGGCCTCCCAGACCTCCTTGCCGTAGTATTCGAACCTAGGCTTCTCGGTGAGCCGGTGCTGCGCCTCGGGACTGACCTTGTGCTCTGCCCGAAAGGCCTCTATGGCGGAGACGATGTCCTCGCTCACGCCTTCGCTCCTCAGAAAGCTAAGCAACTTCGATTTCCCCTTTCAAAATACGCTCTTATCACATGGATTTTATCACGTTTTTGCAATATGTCAAAGGAGTTTTGCACACCTTTCCTAAGGCGCGGCTGGGAGCGAAATGAGGTTTGACTACAAGGCGGCTGTGTGTTAAACTGTAAACGAAAATACGTTCGGAAATGGACAGCAAAAGGCCTTTGAGCCGAAAAATTTTGTGCAAAACATCGAAAGGGGCAAGACGATGCGCAGGCACCTCGAGATAAACCCCCGCTCCGCCCGGGCCGGATGGCCCCGCCGCCAGGCAACAGGGCGCAGGGGCGAGCGGGCCCCGGACTGATGGACAGAGAGGAGATAAGGCTCCGCCGACTCGCGGGTCAGCGCCTCATCGCCCCGGAGGACAAGCTGAGCGCGGCGCGCAGCCTCTGCGGGGTGCAGGCGCAGTTCATGTCGAACGCCCTGCACGCGCTGCGGATACGCTGCTCCGGCTTCGACGAGGGCGCCGCGGCGGACGGCCTGGTGAAGAACTGGACCCTCCGCGGCACCGTCCACGTCTTTGCGGAGAGCGACCTGCCCCTCTTCATCCGCGCGGAGGACTACCGCAAAAACGAGTGGAGCGCCCTGAACTGGTGGAATTCCCGCCCCGACTGGGTGCTGACGCCGGAGCGGCAGCGGTACCTTTCGGACGTCGTTCTCGCTGCCCTGAGCGAGGGAGCGCGCACGCGCGAGGAGCTCAAGGAGACCTGCCGGGCGGAGGGCATGACGCCGGAGGAGGAGCAGAGCATGTTCCACCCCTGGGGCGGCGGCGTGCGCCAGCTCTGCGAGCGCGGCTTCATGCACTACGCGGCGAGCGAGAGGAAGGAATTTCGCCTCACGCCGGTGTTCGAGCCCCTGCCTGAGGGCGAGGCGAAGCTCGAGCTCGCAAGGCGCTACTTTGAAAACTACGGCCCCGCCACGATCAAGGACGCGGCGTATTTCTTCGGCGCGACGCAAGCCGAGGTGAGGCGCTGGCTGGCGGCCCTGCCCGTAGAGGCGGCCGAGTGCGGGGGAAGGACTTACTACTACACAGAAAGCGGCAGGCATTTGGACTGCGGAGTGCCGGAGTGCATCTTCCTCGCCGGTTTTGACCAGCTCATGCTGGGCTATGAGAAAAAGGAGAGCCTCTTTTTGAGCCCCGGGTATCTGCGCGGCATCTTCAACCTGGCGGGGATAGTCCTGCCGGCCGTGCTGCTGCGCGGCCAGGTCGCCGGAAGGTGGAAGCGCCGCGGGCGGAAGCTCTCCATTGAGCTCTTCTCCCAGGCCGGGGAGAGGGAGCGGGCCGCCATGCGCGAGAGCGCGGCGCGGCTGTGGGGCGAGACCACGGCCGTTGAATTTGCGTAAGTTGTTCGACATAGCGAAAAACGAAGAAAGAGGGGGAATTCCACAAGATGAGACCTGTCATCCTGAAGCTCGCGACGAAAATCAGCCTCGAGAGCGGCACCTATACCGGCGTGACGCCGAACGACCCCGAGTACAAGATCCTCGACCCCGTGCTGACGGACGAGATGGCCGAGATAGCCATGGGCCTGCGCGTCAGGCATTTCGTCTCGCCGGAGGAGGTGGCGAAGAAGGTCAAAAAGCCGCTGGACCGCGTGACCGAGGTCCTATATCAGCTGGCCGACCTCGGCGTCTGCCGCTATGCCAAGAAGGAGGGCGGCGACAAGTTCTTCCTGCCTATCTGGGTGCCGGGCGTCATGGAGATGATGGTCGGCAACAAGGAGATGTGCGAGAAGTACCCCGTCATCGCCGAGTGCTTTGAGGAGTACACCCGCAAGAGGATAGCGCCGCTCGCGCCCTTCGTCCCCGTCGGCCAGGGCATGATGCGCGTCATACCCGTCGAGATGGCCATACACAACGACGCACGCCGCGGCACCTATGAGGAGATACACCGCATAGTGGACAACGCCTATTCCATCGCGGTCACGGACTGCTCCTGCCGCCGCACGAGGCGCATCATGGGCGAGGGCTGCGGCCACCTCGAGAAGGACGTCTGCATCTTCTTCAACGAGTCCGCCGAGTACCACATCCGCAGCGGCCACGGCCGGGAGATAGACCGTGAGGAGTGCTATGAGATACTCAAGCGCTGCGAGGAGAACGGCCTCGTCCACGAGATATCGAACCTCGACCCGCCGGACGGCGCCGCCGCCATCTGCAACTGCTGCGGCTGCTCCTGCTTCTCCCTGCGCATTGCGCAGTACTTCAAGACCCCGGACGTCATCCGCTCCAACTATGTCGCCGAGGTGGACACGGAAAAGTGCGTCGCCTGCGGCATCTGCGTCGAGAACTGCAACCTCGGCGCGCTCAAGCTGGGCCAGAAGCTCTGCGCCTCGCCCTCGCATCCGCCGAAGTACGAGACCCCGCACGAGAAGCTGCTCTGGTTCGGCGAGAAGAACTACGACGCCGACTACCGCACCGACCGCGGCTATGTCGCCTCCGACGGCACCGCCCCCTGCAAGACGAAGTGCCCGGCGCACATCCCCGTACAGGGCTACATAAAGCTCGCCTCCCAGGGCCGCTTTGACGAGGCTCTGGAGCTCATCCGGCGCGAGAACCCCTTCCCGGCGGTCTGCGGCCGCGTGTGTCCCCGCTTCTGCGAGGAGGCCTGCACCCGCGGCGACGTGGACGCCCCCGTCGCCATCGACGAGGTCAAGAAGTTCCTAGCCCAGCGCGAGCTCGACCCCGCCACCCGTGTGAAGCCCAAGATGCTCAACACCACGGGCAAGCCCTACACCAACAAGATAGCCGTCATCGGCGCCGGCCCCGCGGGCCTCTCCTGCGCCTATTACCTCGCGCTCCAGGGCTACCCCGTCACCGTTTTTGAAAAGCTCAAGAACCTCGGCGGCATGCTCACCATGGGCATCCCCTCCTTCCGCCTCGAAAAGGACGTCGTGAAGGCCGAGATCGAGATACTCAAGGACCTGGGCGTCGAGTTCAAAACCGGCGTCGAGGTCGGCAAGGACGTGACGCTCGACGAGCTGCGGAAAGAGGGCTACGAGGCGTTCTACGTCGCCATCGGCGCGTGGAAGAGCACGCCCATCGGCGTCCCGGGCGAGAAGCTAAAGGGCGTCATGGCCGGCATAGACTTCCTGCGCCGCACCAACTCCAGCCGCAAGCCATCTGTGGGCGAGAACGTCGCGGTCATCGGCGGCGGCAACGTGGCGATAGACGTCGCGCGCTCCGCAGTGCGCCTGGGCGCCAAGCACGTGACGGTGGTCTACCGCCGCACCGAGGCCGAGATGCCCGCGGACGCCGAGGAGGTCGCCGAGGCCAGGGCCGAGGGCGTGAAGTTCAAGTTCCTCGCCGCGCCCGTGCAGATAGAGGGCAAGGACGGCAGGGCCGACGCGCTCAAGCTCCAGGTCATGCAGCTCGGCGAGCCCGACGCCAGCGGCAGGCGCAAGCCCGTGCCGGTCGAGGGCGAGTTTGAGACGCTCAAGGCTGAGACGGTCATCTCCGCCATAGGCCAGAGCGTGGAGTGGGGCGGCCTGCTCGAGGGCTCCAAGGTCGAGACCGGCCGCGGCGGCGTCGCCATCGCGGACAGCACCACCTTCCAGACCGCCCAGCCCGACGTCTTCGTCGGCGGCGACGTCATGACCGGGCCCAAGTTCGTCATCGACGCCATCGCGGCCGGCAAGGAGGGCGCCATCTCCATCCACCGTTTCGTCCAGCCGGGCCAGAGCCTGACCATCGGCCGCCGCAAGAAGGACTACGCCGAGTTCGACAAGGCCGGTGCCAGGATCTACGGCTACGACAACGCCCCGCGCCAGAAGGTCAAGAGCGCCCCGGCCAAGGAGCAGAAGGAGACTTTCCGCGACCTGCGCGGCACCTTCACTGAAAAGCAGGTGCTCAAGGAGACTGAGCGCTGCCTCGGCTGCGGCGCCACGGTCGTCGACCAGGCCGCCTGCGTGGGCTGCGGCATCTGCACCACGATGTGCAAGTTCGACGCAATCAAGCTCAAGCGCGTCACCGACGCCTCGGGCGAGAAGTACGAAAAGCTGCTCATTGAGAGCGGCAAGAACGTCGCCAAGCGCATAAAGGACATCGCCGTGCGCAAGATAAGCCGGCCCGTGGGGAAGTGATATGCACGAGATGACACTGGCCATCCAGGCGATCAAGAGCGTCATCGAGTTCGCCGAGGATAACGGGATAGAGAAGATAGACACCGTCGTGCTCGAGATAGGCGAGCTTTCGCTGGTAGTGCCGGAGTACATGGAGGACGCATACTACGCCGCCGTGCCGCACACGATGCTCGCAGGCACGAAGCTCCGCATAGACACGGTGCCGGGCAACGGCATCTGCCTCGACTGCGGCAAGGTGTACAACATCGTTGCGAACCGCGGCCGCTGTCCGGACTGCGGCTCGGACAGAAAGGACGTCCTCTGCGGCGAGGAATTCAACATCAAGGAGATCCTCGTCCCCGAGGACGAATAGAACAAAAAAACTCCCCGCCGGAAACGGCGGGGAGTTTTTTCACTTTTCCACGTTGTATTTGCCGAAGATCTTTTCCTTCCACACGTCCTCGGGCTCGGCCTTGTAGGTCTCTATGTAGTCGAGGAGCGCGGCGGCGTCGGTGAAGATCGCGTAGAGCGCGTGGCCGTCCTCCGGGAAGAACTTCTCGTCCACGGCCTTCACGAGCATGGCCTCCATGGCGTCGTAATAGCCCAGGGTGTTGAGCACGGCCATGGCCTTGGCGTGGCGGCCCAGCTGCTTTAGCGTCAGGGCCTCGAAAAACTCCTCAAAGGTGCCGATGCCGCCCGGCAGGGTGACAAAGGCGTCGGACATGTCCTCCATGGTCTTTTTACGCTCCGACATCGTCTCGGTGAAGATCATCTCCGTGCAGCCCTCATAGAGTATGCCCGGCTCGTCGAAAAAGCGGGGGGCCACGCCGGTGAGACGCCCGCCCACACTGGTGACGCCGCGGGCGGCGGCTCCCATGAGCCCGCTCGTCCCGCCGCCGAACACCAGCTCGTGCCCGCGGCGGGCCAGCTCAGCACCGAGCTCGAATGCCGCGTCGTAATAGCCCTGGGCGAGCTCCCGGCTGGACGCGCCGAATACGCAGATCTTCATGCTGAAAAATCACTCCTCAAAGTCCAGCACCCTGCGCATCCGCGCAAAGGTGAGGCGGTTTCTGATGGCCGCGGAGATGTCCAGCACCTCGGGCGCGAGCGCCTCGTCGATGCCGATGTCCGAGAGCCGGTACTTGCCGTCGAGCCCGCGGAACACGTCCGCAAATTCCTCGGCTGTGGGTATGTTCGAGACTATCTCTCGTATCGCGTCCCAGTTGTCGACTATGTTCTGGGGGTCGAAGGCCGCGAGCACGTCGTTTTCGTTCTCCTTGATTATGCCGTCGGCCAGTGGGCCGAACTTTTCACGTATCCATTCCTCGGAGAGCGGCTCAAAGGGTTTGGCCCGTGGGACTTTCTTTATCATGCGGTGATATTCCCCGGCGCAGATGACGGAGCCGACGCCGACGCACTCGCCGTGGATGCCGCGGGCGGACTCGAAGCGCGGGGGCTTCATCTCCACGAGGTGGGCGATGAGATGCTCCGCACCGGAGGCGGCACGGGAGTTGCCTATCATCTGCATGGAGAGCCCGGAGATCATCTGCGCCATGGTCATGGCCTCAAAGTCCGGGGGATCGCCGTCGAGCAGGGCCTCGGCACAGGATACCATCATGTCCAGCGCCTGCTGAGCCATACCGGCCACGCGCTCGCAGTAGTACTCGCCGGAGACGAGGTGGGCGATCTTCCAGTCGGCGAGGGAGATGTGCTTGGAGAGAATGTCCGCCACGCCGCTGACGGTCAGGAACATGGGCGCGCCGGCGATGATGTTCAGGTCGGCCAGCACCAGCGCGGGCGCGGACATGGGGATGGAGCGCTTGTGTCCGTCTATGACGACGGAGCAGATGTTGGCGGTGAAGCCGTCCGAGCTCGCGAGGGTGGGGATGGCGACGAAGGGTATGCCCATGTGGAAGGCGTTGTAGCGCGCAAAGTCCATGAGCGTGCCGCTGCCGACGGTGATGATGACGTCGGGGTCCTCAAGCTGGGGGATGATGGACTCAATGAGGCTCTTCTCGGAGTGCAGGCCCTTAGCCTCGAGGACTATCTCCTTGTCCGCCGGGACGTGGACCATGCCGGGCAGGTGGTAGGTGTTCGTGTCGTAGAGCACGGTGCGGCGCCCGGTGAGCCCGCACTGGGCCATGTAGTCGTCAAAGTGCTCGAGGGCGCCGTACTCGACGACGACCATCTTTGTCTCGAGCGGGTGCTCCCGCCCGCAGGTGCAGGGGCCGGAATATTTTGCGCAATCTAGGATCATGAATTGTCTCCCTTCAAAAAAGCAGGCGGCGGGACTCGCCGCCGCCTGCATCTCCAATCCTTGCAGTTACTGTATCATAATGTCGCAAGTTTTGCAATTGTGTCTAGCAATGTCCACAGAAAATTTACTATTAGAAAGTCAGAAGAAAGTCGGTCATATACCACGTGCTGAACAGAGTGACGCAACACATTACAGTTCCGTTGATCATACCCGCTGCCCAAGCGTTTCTGGTGCGGTTATATATATACCTTGCACTAAATGCTGCATAGAACAAGCACGGAATAACCGCAAAGCCAACTATTCCTGCCATGCTGCACTCAGGGTGCCAAAGGTGTCCCTCTTTAAATACCGATGAATACTGAAGGTATTCAAAGATAACCAGCGAAGCGCAGTTAACTACAGCACATATCAAGGTAGAAAGCCAGTTGGGGACATCCCTGTACCGTGTATTTGCATTCATAATTGCATTGGGAACATAAAAGACAAACCATATTGGCGCGTATTTTAATATTGCCAGTGGTATGCTATCTATTGTAGGTGCATAGACAACAAAAGAGCATATTCTAAAGTCGGCTGCAAACACATATCTGGCGATATATACAGGGATGAACATTATTATTACAACGCTTAGGGTAAAGGCAATCGTCAAAAGAAACTGTGATACACTGCTTATAGCAGCAGAGGCAAATGGATTAACAAGTTCTTTACCTGATCTCCTGCACAGTAGCCATTTTACTGCGAAACCAGCAATGATTACTATTACCACAAAAATGCCGCAAGCTAATGACCAAATGCCAATACCGTTGGACACGATACCTCCAGCATATACAGAGTTGGTTTGCATGCAGCTGGTTCCGATCATGCTTACAAAGCAGAGCACAAGTGCAACCGCCAGCCAAAACCACGGACTCTTAATTTTCTTTTTCATATTTTCCCCCATTCTTTTTCTAAAAAATCAATCTTCCATATCCGCCCAGGTGAGGGCGGCGGTGAGGGCTCGGTTCCAGCCTTTCAGGAGTTTTGCGCGGGTGCGCTCAGGCATTTCGGGGAGGAAGATGCGGCCGGTTTGACGATTTTGCTTTATGTCCGCAGTGTCCTTCCAGTAGCCCACGGCAAGTCCCGCGAGATACGCCGCGCCAAGCGCGGTCGTCTCTATGCAGGCCGGGCGCAGGACCTCGGCGCCAAGTATGTTGCTCTGAAACTGCATCAGAAAGTCGTTCGCTGAAGCCCCGCCGTCAACCCGCAGCCGGGTGAGCGCTACCCCCGCGTCGCTCTCCATCGCCCGGCAGATGTCGAAGGTCTGATATGCCAGCGACTCCAGCGTCGCGCGGATGAGCTGATCGCGCGTGAAACCTCGGGTTATGCCCGTTATCGTGCCCCGGGCATATTGATTCCAGTACGGAGCGCCCAGTCCCGTGAACGCCGGGACTACGTACACGCCGCCGGTGTCCCTGACCGACTGTGCACAGCCCTCGGAGGCTGCGGCGTCCGGTATGAGCTTCATCTCGTCACGCAGCCACTGCACCGCCGCTCCGGCTGTGAACACGCTCCCCTCCAGGGCGTAGCGTATCTTTCCCGGCGCGGAGGCGGCTATTGTCGTGATCAGGCCGTTCTGCGAGAACACGGGCTCTGAGCCGGTGTGCATCAGCAAAAAGCAGCCCGTGCCGTAAGTATTCTTCACGTCCCCGGCCTCGAAGCAGCACTGCCCGAACAGGGCGCTCTGCTGGTCCCCGGCCGCACCGGCTACGGGGATCTTACCGCCGAAGAGCTCCGGAGCCGACTCGCCGTACACACAGCTTGATGGCTGCACTCGCGGCAGCATCTGCTCCGGTATTCCGAACAGTTCAAGCAGCTCCTGGTCCCAGCGCAGGCGCCGTATGTCGAAGAGCATCGTCCGCGAGGCATTGGTGACGTCCGTCACATGCGCCATGCCGCCGGTGAGGTTCCAAATGAGCCAGGTGTCTATCGTGCCGAAGAGCAGTTCGCCCGCCTCTGCTCGAGCACGGGCTCCGGGAACGTTGTCCAGTATCCAGCGGAGCTTGGTCCCGGAGAAGTAGGCGTCCGGGACAAGGCCGGTCTTGACGCGGATCTTGTCCGACCAGCCCGCGGCTATGAGCGCATCCGCCATGGGCGCCGTGCGCCTGCACTGCCAGACGATCGCCGGGCACACCGGCTTTCCGGTGAACCTGTCCCAGACCACGGTGGTCTCCCTCTGATTCGTGATGCCTATCGCCGCAATGTCCGCGGCGGAAAGGCCCGACTCTGCCATGGCCCCCCTGGCGACCTCAAGCGTCGTCTCCCAGATCTCCAGCGCGTCGTGTTCCACCCAGCCCGGCTTGGGGTAGTGCTGGCGAAACTCCTTCTGAACCGCAGAGCGCATAGCGCCCGTGCGGTCGAAGATTATGCAGCGGGAGCTGGTAGTGCCCTGGTCGAGGGCCATAATGTATTTCACCCTCTCACATCCCTTCCTTTTAAAAATTGCTTCGCACTTGCCGGCGCACCGGCATCGAGCTCCTGCCACGCCTCCTCGCACGAGGTGGAGATGCTGATCGCCCCCGCTGAGAGCGCACTCATCGTATCCTCCTTGTCCCGTATGAGTCCGCCAGCGATGAGAGGGGTCCGGTGCAGCGAGTGTACCTGTCTGATTATCTTGGGCATCAGGCCCGGTACCAGCTCGATGAGGTCCGGATTGCAGGCCGCACGAAGCTTCTCTATATTGTCCAGTGCCAGCGAGTCCAGCACGAAGACCCGCAGCACTGTTATGAGACCAATCTCCTTGGCATGCCGCAGTATGGGCGGCTTGGTGCTCAGCACCCCGTCCGCCCGCGTGAAGCTGCGGATGTAGTCCGCAGCGATCTCCTTCGAGGCAAGACCGTTTATCAGGTCGAGGTGCACAAAGGCATGCTTTCCGCGCTCTTTTACGCTTTCCACCAGCTTCGGGATGTTGCATATATTTCCGAAAAGGAAAAATATGATGTTGCACTCCGAAGTAAGAGCCCTCATGAGCTGCTCCTCGGTCTTGACCGCAGCGATTATCGGCTCTGTTTCAAAAAAGTGAAGCCGTTTATTCATTTTCCTCTACTCCCAAATAAAAAAGGTGCGAAATTCACGGGCAAAGCCCGTAATTTCGCACCTCTATCTCTTGTGCAATATTAATTTACTTGTATTTTATCCTGATAAAGCAATAAATGCAATGCATGTTGTTAATGAATTTTTCCCAACAAAAACGTAAATATGCACAAAAACAGGAGCAAATTATAGCAATATTGTTCTAATTTTAACGAACTACCGATTTTAAGCGATCACGCCTTCATCTCAAGGGCCTTTTTGACCTTGGCGGCGATGCCGGCGGGGGTGAGGCCGTATGCCTCGAGGACCTGCTCGGCCTTGCCGGAGCGGCCGAACTCGTCGTTTACGCCGTGGCGCACGACGGGGACGGGGCAGTGCTCGCCGATGAAGCCCGCTACCGCGGAGCCGAGGCCGCCCATGATGCTGTGCTCCTCGGTGGTGACGATGCAGCCGGTCTCCTTGGCGGCGGCGAGAAGGGCCTCGCCGTCGAGGGGCTTTATCGTGTGGAAGTCGAGCACGCGGGCCGAGACGCCCTCGCCGGAGAGCAGCTCCGCCGCGGCCAGCGCGCGCTGGACCATAAGGCCCGTGGCGGCGATGGTGACGTCCTTGCCGTCGCGCAGCATGGCGGCCTTGCCGAGCTCGAACTTGTAGCCGTCTATCGTGTCCGTGACCGTCTCAACGGCCATGCGGCCGAGGCGCAGGTAGGCCGGGCCGTTGTACTCGATGAGGGCCAGCACGGCCTGGCGCATCTCGTTGCCGTCGCAGGGGTTGACGACGGTCATGCCGGGGATGGCGCTCATGAGCGCGAGGTCCTCCAGGCACTGGTGGGTGGCGCCGTCCTCGCCGACGGAGAGGCCGCCGTGGGAGCCGACGCACTTGACGTTCAGGTGCGGATAGGCCACGGAGTTGCGCACCTGCTCATAGGCGCGGCCCGCCGTGAACATGGCGAAGGAGTTTGCAAAGGGCTTCTTCCCGCAGGTCGAGAGGCCTGCGGCGACGCCTATCATGTTGGCCTCGGCGATGCCCATGTCCAGGAAGCGGTCCGGGTACGCCTTGGCAAAGCTCTTGGTCATCGTCGCGCTCGAGAGGTCTGCATCGAGCACCACGAGCTCGGGGTATTTCTCCGCAAGCTCCACGAGCATCTCGCCGTAGACTGCGCGGGTAGCTTTTTTCTCTCCCATTTCACTCCACCTCCAGTTTCTCCACGGCGGCGTTCAGCTCGGCCATGGCCTGCTCATACTGCTCGGCATTCGGCGCCTTGCCGTGCCAGCCGGGGTCGTTCTCCATGAAGGAGACGCCCTTGCCCTTTACGGTCTTGGCAAGGATGACGCTCGGGCGGTCCTTCTCGGCCTTTGCCGCGGCGAGGGCGGCGCGCAGGGAGCCGAAGTCGTGGCCGTCGGCCTTTATGACGTTCCAGCCGAAGGCGGCGAACTTGGCGTCCAGCGGCTCCGAGGGCATGACGTCGGCGGTGCGGCCGTCGATCTGCAGGCCGTTCACGTCCACGATGCCGCAGAGGTTGTCCAGCTTGTACTTGGCGGCGGACATAGCGGCCTCCCAGATCTGGCCCTCCTCGATCTCGCCGTCGCCCATAAGGGCGTAGACGCGGTAGGCGGCGGAGTCCATCTTGCCGGCGATGGCCATGCCGACGGCGGCGGAGAGTCCCTGGCCGAGCGAGCCGGTGGACATGTCCACGCCGGGGACGTGCACCATGTCCGGGTGGCCGGACATGTGGCCCTCTATGCTGCGGAAGAGCTCAAGCTGCTTTTCGGGGAAGTAGCCGCGCAGGGCGAGGATGGAGTAGAGCGCGGGGGTGCAGTGGCCCTTGCTCATGACGAAGCGGTCGCGCTCCGGGGCCTGGGGCCGTTCGGGGTCGACGCGCAGCTGCTCGAAGTACAGCTCGGTCAGGATGTCCATTGCGGAGAGCGAGCCGCCTATATGCCCGCTGGCGGCGCGGAAAACCATCTGCATGCCCAAGCACCGCCCGCGCGCGGCGATGAGCTCCAGCTCTTTGTTTGTCATTGTGTTTCCTCCAGACAGTCGTTAAATGCTGCCGCTGCTGCGGCAAACTCATTCTGCCCACGATTATAGCATTTGAGCAGCGCCTTTTCAACTCAAATGCCGCTCCCGGGCCCTGTTTGAGCATAATATCAAATTACCGCTTGCCCAAAATGGAAAATGCCTTTATAATATTATTGCATTAATATACTATCAAATAAAATCAGCCCGTGTGGAGAGCGGCTGAAATCCAAAATGGAAAAGGCGGACGATTTTCGTGAGCGAGCCCCGAGGTTTGATGACGTCGATAAAAAATGAATCTCTTGTCCAGCGGATAATCAACAAGATCACAGACTCAATAGTGGCGGGGGAACTCAAGCCCGGTGACAAGCTGCCCACGGAGATGGAGCTCATCGCCGCCTTCGGCGTGAGCCGGAACACGGTCCGGGAGGCCATACGCACCCTGATAGCCTACGGCGTTGTGGAAATACGCCGCCCGGAGGGCACCTTCATCTGTGACGGCTTTTCCAACAAGATGATAAACCCCATCCTCTACAGGATCATACTCCAGAAGGAGGACTCCTATAAGGACCTGCTCGGTCTCAGACAGATCATCGAGTCCGGCATCTACCACCTCATTCTCGCCCAGGGCCTCACCGACGAGGAGGTAGAAAACCTGGAGCAGATAAACACCGAGCTCGAGCAGAAGCTCCGCATGGACGACTACGACGTTGACGACATCTCCGAGACCGATATGATGCTGCACAAGGCCATAGCCGAGACGACGCACAACTCCCTCGTGGTGATGATCCACGACTTCGTCCTGGACCTGACGAGCGAGTCCAGACGCCGCACCATCGAAAAGGTCTTTGCTGAAAACGACAGGGAATACCTCATCAGGACCCACCGCATGGCCCTCGATGCGCTGGAGAAAAAACCCGGCTCTGATGTCGATGAGGTCCTGCGTTATAGTTATTATTACTGGAAAGACGCTTATAATTGGTGAACGTTGCACAAACCGAATTAACCTGCAAAACATCCGCTTGACAATTTGCCGGGCGGATGTTTACAATTAGTCCACAACATCCAACATTGAGCATTGGACGTTTGATAATTATTAAACAATCTGTCGCCGCCCTGGCGGCAAATGGAGAAAGGGGAAATTTCCGGTGCCGGATGAGAAGATCAACGAGCTCAAGGAGAAGGCCAAGGAACTGCGAAAAACCGCGCTCACCATGATATACGAGGCGCAGTCGGGCCATCCAGGCGGCTCTTTTTCCGCGGCTGACATAGTCACGGCGCTTTACTACTCTGAAATGCGTGTGGATCCCAAGAACCCCAAGTGGCCGGATCGCGACCGTTTTGTGCTCTCCAAGGGCCACGTCTGCCCCATGCCGTAGGCATGGCCCTCGCCGGCAAGCGTGACGGCAAGGACTACCGCGTCTTCGACATGGTCGGCGACGGCGAGATGAACGAGGGCATCATCTGGGAAGCCATGATGTGCGCCAACAAGTACAAGCTTGACAACTTCGTCATGATACTTGATAATAACGGCCTCCAGCTCGACGGCACCACCGACCAGATAATGCCGGGCCTCGACATGTCGAAAAAGGCCGCGGACTTCGGCTTTGACACCTACGACATAGACGGCCACGACATGGCTCAGATCCTCGACGTCTTCGACCGCGTCCGCGCCGACGCCGGAAACGGCAAGCCCAAGTTCATCAACGCCCGCACCGTCAAGGGCAAGGGCGTGGACTTCATGGAGAACAGCCTCGACTGGCACGGCAACGCTCCCAACGAGGAGCAGTACAAGAACGCGATGGAGCAGCTTGAGAGGGGGATATGAGCAATGGCCAAGGGTGATATGATTGCAACGCGCGACGGCTTCGGCGACGAGATAGTTGAGCTCGGCCGCGAGAACAAGGACATCTATGTTGTAGACGCCGACATCAGCAAGAGCTGCAAGACCGGCAAGTTCGCAAAGGCGCTGCCGGAGCAGCACGTCAACGTCGGCATAGCCGAGCAGAACGCGGCGGGCGTGGCCGCCGGCCTCGCCACCACCGGCAAGATCCCCTTTGTGGTTACATACGCCGTCTTCGGCTCCCTGCGCATGTGCGAGCAGATCCGCCAGGAGATGTGCTACACGAACCTGAACGTCAAGGTCGCCTGCTCCCACGGCGGCCTTACCCCGGCGAACGACGGCGCCAGCCACCAGGCCATCGAGGACATGGGCGTCCTGCGCACCATCCCGAACATGACCGTCATCCAGCCGGCCGACTACGTTGCGGCCAGGAAGCTCGTCCGCGCCGCGGCCGAGACCTACGGCCCGATGTTCCTGCGCTTCACCCGCGACGCCGTGCCAGTCATCTACGACGAGGACGCGGAGTTCACG
>PPYE01320484.1_pt1 | contig 21175 bp, 26 predicted proteins | sample 1559881 | NCBI WGS metagenome assembly PPYE01 (sample SAMN08240022, study PRJNA423297) | Human gut metagenome, whole genome shotgun sequencing project.
GTTCTAAATAGTTCCCCGCAAGGGGACAAATATGCTGCTATAGCTCAGTCGGTAGAGCGCATCCTTGGTAAGGATGAGGTCCCCAGTTCAAATCTGGGTAGCAGCTCCAAAAATCCCCGAAAACTTCGGTTTTCGGGGATTTTTTGTTGCAAAAAGCAATGAAACGGTGCGGGTCAAAATGTGGGTCAGAGGTTTGACCCACACCGTGACCCACACGCAGAAATGAAACAACGGAACCAATGGACACAAGAGTGCCGGACAGGAAGAAGAGCTTACTGTCCGGCGCATTTTTTCTGTTTTTATCGAACCTGTTCCATAAAACTGCCCATAGCGGCGGCTGCCTCGTCCTGTTTCTGCCTGGTGGCGTGGGTGTAGGTCCGCAGGGTGAACCCGGCGTCGAAGTGGCCCAGCATGGAGGATACTGTTTTCACATCCACACCGTTCTGCAGGGCCGTGGTAGCGAAGGTGTGACGGAGATCATGAAATCTGAGGTGCTCCAGCCCGGCGTCCTTGAGAATCTTCTTGTGGAGATTCACCACCGAGTCCGGGTGGTACATCTCTCCGGTGAGGGGTGAGGGGAACATGTAGGGGCTGTCCGGGTGCTTGGAGTGCTCCTGGATCAGTAAGTCCACCGTGGTCTGCGGGATGGACACCAGCCGCACGGAGTTCTCCGTCTTAGGCCGGGTCAGTTCCAGGGAGCCGTCCGGGTTGCGGACGTACTGTTTGCTCACGAAGATTGTCCTCTGATGAATATCAAGGTCATCCCATCGCAGAGCTACCAGTTCTCCCTTCCGCAGACCGCAGACCAGCTCCAGGTAGAACATGGGGAGCAGTCCTCTGGCCTCCGCCGCGTCCAAATAGGCCTTCATATGCTCTGGGGGAAGGATTTTCATCTCCAGCTTCCGGGGCTTGGGTACGACGCAGTCCTCGCAGGGATTGCGGGGGATGAGCCGTTCCTTCACCGCACGGTCCAGGGCACAGTGGAGCATCAGGTGGACACTGTGGACGGTGGTGGAGCTCAGTCCCTTGTCCTGGTTCTTTCCGACATGTATTCTGCCGCTCTCCAATAACTCTTTGTAGAGCTTTTGCAGGTGCCGAGTGGTTAGTTTCTTTAGCTTGATGTTTCCGATGCGGGGGATTGTATAGGTCTCGATAATTAACTCATATCGGTTAGCTGTGGCGGTGCGAACATTGGGCTTGGCGTAGAGTTCATACCAGGTGTGCAGCCAGGTGGCCACGGTATACTCATCTGCCGCCCTGCTGACATCTAAACCGTTGGTTTCTTCGAGAGCTTTTTTGAGTTTTTCCTTGACCTCTGCCTGGGTCTTGCCCAGCACATTTTTGATGAGCCGTTTGCCAGTTTTGGAGTCGTACCCGGCGGTGTACCGGCCCTCCCACCGACCATCTTTTCGCTTACGGATGTTACCCTCGCCGTTGGCCCGTTTCTTTGCCATGGTAGGCACCTCCCTTCTCTTGTGTCATAGTCAGGTTTCCGTCGTCCTCATCCAGGGTCTCGATAGCAATCCGCATCCCCAGGCGAAATCCCAGGACAAAATTTTCCAGGGCCATTGTGCTGCTGATTTCGTTCTCCGCGTTGAGGAGCCGCAGGAGCAGGGTTTTCTCCTCTCCCTCCAGTCGGTCGGCGAGCTTTTCCTCGCACTGTTCTGCCTGGTCCATAGCGTTTGCCAGGACGGAGCCTGGGGTGATGTCTTGTTCGTTGGGGGTAATTTTCCCGAAGTATAGATCTTCCAGTGTGTCTCTCATGTGTGCCGCCTCCTTTGCAACGACACACAATACCACAGAAAACAGAAATAGCCAGGGGTGCGGCGCAGAGTTATCAAACTGTTATCATTTTGCTGCCACTATTTCCGCCGTATTCATTGTTTACGGCATCGCAATTCCCGCCAGCCAGCAGACCCTTTCTGGTCGGAAGGGTCTTTATTGTTTTATGCGCCGTAATTTTTGAGGGGGTGTATGGAGAAAGTTTCTCTTTGTATATGCGTATCATTTTTTGAACCACCCGTTTAAGAATTCTCCCCAGCACTTAGAATTTCCAGAGTGCTGGGGAAAGTCGTTCAGTTCATCTTCTGTCCTTCCTCGTGATCATCCGCTTTGTGCCCCATGGCGATCTTCTTTGCCTGCTCTTTGGCCAGCGCTTTTCGGTCTCCACGACTGTGCCGGGTCGTTGCGTCTATTACGTTGCTGTCCGGCTGCTGTTCCAATCTGGCCAGCAACCGAATAATGTCTTCTGTTATCCCAGAATCCTCCACACCAGAATGCTGGCTGCCGTCGCTCCCGCCACGGAGCACATGATCGTGGTCGCTGCCCAGCGTCGGAAGGATTTCTGCAGTTCTTCCCCATCTCTCCGGAGCCGTTCTATCACTGTGGAGAGCTGCCTCATAAATTCGTCTCTCTGCTTCCCAGCCTGTCGGTTCTCCTCCTGAATCCCACGCTGGACTTTCTCCAGGTTCTGGCACATCCCCTGATGGAGATCCTTTGTCTGATTCAGCCAGCGGGCCAGCAGATCCGCTGTGGCCAGAGGCTCCAGGCTCTTTTTGGTGGCCAGGGAATCCATATCCCTTCGGATGCTCTCCTGGAGGGCCAGGGTGCTCCGCAGGACTTGTTCCAGCCGCTCCACGGTCTGAAGCGGCATGGTGTAGAGGATGTTGGCCTGCTGGCTTGTGAAGGTGGGCATTGTTGGTGATGCTTTCTGTCTCTGCTTCAGGGCGTCCAGCGAACTGTTGTGTTGCTCGCTGCCGTATTCGGAATTCATGCTCCATCTGCTCCTTTCTGAATTTCAGCTCGTGCAGTTTGTCGTCTCTGCATTTCTTTCCCGTGGGCGTGGTGTAGGTGATGCTCTTTCGCCCCTCCTCCCAGCGCACTTGATAGCCCTGCTGGTTCATTTCACGCAGGAACTCCTCACACGTCCCGGCGCGTTTCATGGCTTCCTCGATTGTGATGATCAGCTGGAACTTCCAGCTGTCTCCTCGGTTGGCCGCCCGGTATTCTCCAGTTCGCAGACCTTGAGTGCGCCGATCCTGCTGGTATGGCTTCAAGGTAGTGAGGCCGTGCTCCATGCAGATCTGGTCGCTGACCTTCCGCATTTGCTCCAGGGTATTGGGGGTGAAGTGCAGTTTCTTTCCGGTGTCCGGGTGGACGGAGTTGACGATCAGGTGGGAGTGCAGGTGTTCTGCGTCGATGTGTGTGGCCACCAGAACCTCGCAGCCTGGGAAGAACCGCTCCGCCAGCTCTTGGGCGATTTGGTGCGCTTCCGCAGGCGTGACTTCCTCTTTGGGAGAGAAGGACTGGACGTACTGGTAGAAGAAGGTTCCGTTGGCCTTTCCGTAGAGGTTCTTGGTCGCCAGGAAACTTTTCTGTGCCAGCTCCGGCGTGCAGTTGATACCGGAGAGATGGCGGCGGCCGGTTTCATCCATCGTCTTTTTCTCCTGTGACACATAGCGGATCACCCGCCCCATGGCGCCCGCCGTCTGCGTCCGCTCTTTGATGTAGCTACAGGTCGCCAGAGGAGATCACCGGTCCTTTCTCTGTGAGCAGACCGTTCAGCGCCTCATAGGTCTTGCCCAGCGCTTCTGTCAGTTCGTTCAGATACACCGTCTGGATATGACCCGTGTGAGCCAAGACGGTGAGCTGGTTCAGGTTTCTTCCCCAGGCGCGCAGCTCCGTCAGGATGGGCTTGAGTTCGTGGATCACAAGGATCGGTTGTTCCAGTGCGGCCCGGAGCAGGTACTCCTGCTGGCTCAGGCCGGACTGGCGCACCTTCTCCCGGATCTTCTTTGCCTCTGCCGGAGTGACCCGGAAGGCAATCACCTGGTTTCTGGTTCGGACTGCCATGTTCCATCACCTCCGCATAAAAATTTGGTATGCTGCCGCTCCCTCTCCGGGAACGACAACATACCAAAAATTTTTGTGGATAGCCATACCAAACGGGCAGAGTTATCAGAAAGTTATCAATTGGCCCTGTGGGGCAGAAAAAGTGGGGGCGGGCTTCTGCCCGCAAAAAGGCGTTTGGCGGCCGCTTGCGGCAAGCCAAACGCTCTGCTTGCCCCACCTGTGGGTGGGTAAAATTCGCTCCCCCGGCCGTGTGGGTACTGGAGGCACCGATGCTCTCCGTACTGTGGGGAGATGCAGAGGTAAACAGGGCCATAGAGGGGTGTCTGTCTCCACCGCAGAGGCTTAAAATTAAGCAAGCGGTTGGTACGCGTTGCCCCCGCACGATGGGGGGAGTAAAGTGTTTCTCCAACTTGCTGCTGGCAGAGGGTAGGGTAGACTTTGTTGTAGTTTTGCAGGGAGATTTATTACTTCTTTTCCCTGACTCACAGTCATTGCCCGGGCCGACAGCTGGCTTTGGAGGAACGACAGGCATATGATGCCCACATGAGGCTCCGGAAGGTACCTTGTCTCATGGGAAATACACCCATACCCCGCCGGAACCACACGGTAGCACACAGAGGCAAATAGAGATGAGGCTGACGATTGTGTTTGTTGCAGGCTGCATCCTCCTTTTCTTTACTGCAATATCGTGTTTTCAGCGGCAAGACAGTTCTTTATCTTCTCTGTCTTTCGAATTTAATCCTGATAATTGCATGAAAGATTCAACGTACCGTCAGATTAATGTTTCCTGCATCCGCGCAGCTTATTGTAAAGCGTTGCACGACTGATCCCCAGCGTTTCGGCCAATTCCGAAATATTTCCATCCGAGCGCTGATAGTAGTGCTGCAAAATGATTTTTTCCGCATTGGCAATATCCTGTTTATAAGTTCCGGTAATAGCAAGGGGAAGATTCAGATCCTGTTTTGCTGCTGCAGCGTCTGGATAGAGACACATTTGGCATAGTGCGGTGAAATATGCCGTATCTGTGCGATCCACATCCGCCAGCACCGCAAAGCGCTCCACAATATTGATCAGTTCACGGATATTGCCAGGATATGAATAGGCAAACGCAGATTCAAAGACCTGCGCAAAGTCTTCTTGGACACGCTCTGACAACTTACTGTTAAAACTACGTAGAAAATGCCAGATTAAGGTGGGAATATCTTCCGAGCGGTCGCGCAAAGGGGGAATACGCAGGTGCAGTACATTGAGACGGAAGTATAAATCGTTCCGAAACTGGCCTTCCTCCACCATCTTTTTCAGGTCCCGATTGGTGGAGACGATAAACCGAATGTCTACTGGATGCGGTGCATCTCCCCCTATTTGAATAATTTCCCGTTCCTGGAGTACACGGAGCAGCTTTGACTGAAAACTGGGTGAGAGTGCATCCACGTCGTCCAGAAACACCGTCCCATGATTGGCAATTTCGATCAGGCCACGTTTCCCTTTCGTACTGGCCCCAGTAAAAGAATTCGGAGCATAGCCGAACAATTCACTTTCAATCAGGGTATCTGGAATGGAGGCGCAGCTGACCGCCACAAAGGGATATTGATGCCGCACACTGTAGTTGTGGATACTTTGAGCAAACAGCTCCTTTCCAGCCCCTGATTCTGCATGAATCAAAATGGTGGAATTACTGAGCGCGAACCGCTTCGCCCGTGCGATGGCGCTTTTTAATACCTCACTGTCCCCAATTATGTCCTCAAAGGTATACTGCGTGCCAAAATTCTGACGCTTTCGCTCCCGCTGAATTTTAGCCTCTGACTCAATCACGTTTGAGACTTTTTCAAACAGGAGACAGACCCCGGGTGTACCCAACTGCATCTGCAAGGACACAATATTCCCGATCACTTCAACACCGCACAGAGAGAACTGTATCTTACTTTTTGGTAGATTGCTGTCCAGCAGCTGATCCAATACACGCTGGGGAAACATGTCTCGGATTGGCAGCCGAAAAAAATCCTCGCGCTTGTATTGGAGCATCTCCAGTGCAGTACGATTGACATAATTCAAAGTCAGCGCATCCCGCATCAAGTAAATGACGCCACAGGTGGCGTTCTCCAAAATGGTACTGATTTCCTTGATATATTGGTTTTCCCGAGCCAGGTTTTGAATGATCTGCTCCGCATTTCGAATTCCGTCTTCGACGCTCTTTTGGCTGAAGTAATAATATACGTTCAATCCTAGACGCTTTGCCGTATTGAATATAATGTTCGATCCAATGACCACCTGATGCCCTCTTCGTTTCACGTCTTCCAGAAGATATTCAATTTTGCGGAGATCCTCATAATAGTAAATGTGGTATTTCACTCCAAAGCAGACTTCAAACACAGACAAATCCAGAATATCTGTAGTTGGACAAATAACCGCCGGATTTTTGCATCCCCGAATTTGGGGATATAAGAGGAGAAATTCCTGAAGATCCGGATGTAAAACATAGCAAGGCAGATTGGTGTGGGGCGCAATTACACTATAATCATACGGCCCCAATACAAGAGCCTGACAGTTTTCTCTCTCCAGGACCTGAAGAGTAGCTTTCACCATTGCCGGATAATTAATAAAGGTAATGTCATTGATATATTCCAGTTGAATATGCGGAAATATGTTCTTTCTCACAATATCCTGAACAAATTTTCCAAAAAATTCAGATCCAATCACAGCAATCTTAAGCACTTTATCACCTTTCTCTTCACAATATTCAGCAGTAAAACACTTTTTAAATTTTTCAGATTGACAATCCACAAGGATATTTCTTATTTTAGGCCACGATAATAGTCATTCTACACCAAAGTTATTCCGTTTGTAAATATTTTTAGATCGATTTTTGTTATTTTTCCATATTTTTATACAACTGATGAAGAAAATGCCCATAAACCCTGATTGGAAGGGCTTTCTAAAGTTGGCACGAAGATTGCTTTTAATATTAGGCATCTGCATTGCAGAAAGCAAATAAACAGCAATCTGCATTTTTAAGGAGGAACGAGTTATGGAAAAGGTAACAATCATCGGCGGCGGAAATGGTGCGTTTGCAGCAGCTTCTGATTTGACCATTCGCGGACATCAGATTACGCTGTATGAGCTGCCCCAGTTTGCAAAGAATCTGGAAGAAGTTTCTCAGCGGGGCGGCATCGAACTTGAGGCATTTGAAAACAACGGATTGACAGGGGGCTTTGCGAAGCTGTATAAAATTACAACGGACATCGAAGAGGCGCTGGCCGAATCTGAGATCGTCATGATCGTTGTGCCTGCCTATTCTCTGCAGACAATTGCAGAGCTCTGTGCTCCGCATCTTCGTGAGAATCAGATCGTGGCTCTGTGTCCTGCCAACCCCGGCGGCTCTCTTGTATTCCGTCACACGATGACTGCCATGGGATACCGCACAAAAATCTGGTTCGCAGAATTTTCCTGTATGATGTACGCCTGCCGGAAAAAATCCCCGTCCTCTATTTGGATTCGTGGCTATAAACATAATTTGGGTGTTGCTTTCTTTCCCAGCGAGGGCAGTGAACCTGCCTTTGAGCGGCTACATGTGCTCTATCCCTTTACTGTTCGCTATCGCAACGTGATCGAAACTGGATTCTCAAATTTGAATACCACCCTACATACCTCTCTGATGCTTTTGAATGCGGCCAATATCGATAACAAGGAGGACCGGCTTTTCTACCGGGAGTGCTCTTCCAGCCCTTCGTTGGACAATCTGCTTTCTTGGCTGGATCAGGAGCGCCTGGCCCTGAATACTTTGCCCGACATGCATGTTCTGCCTGTCGCGGAAATCGAAAAGGTCTGGTATGAGCATCAGGGAGCCGCCGGAAACACGGCAACTGAGATTCTACATTCACTGAAGCATTACGCTTACAGCAAAATGCCGACCTCCATGGATTATCGGTACATTACAGAAGATGTGCCCTTTGGTCTGATCCCCTGTGCCCAGATTTTGGATGCATTGGGTTTGGATCATAAAATCCACACCGCTCTAACCAACGTCCTGTGTGCGGTCTGCAATCGGGACTTCTACCAAGAAGCTCGAACGCTGAAAGACATGGGCATTGAGGGGATGGGGCGAGACAGGCTGATGGAGTATTTGCGTTACGGTTGCTAAGTTAACAAAGCAATTTTTAAGAGGGAGATGAATATATGGAATTAGGTTCCTGGGCTTTGATTTCCCCCCCCATCTATCTTGGGTTTGCTTCCCCTGCTCGTCTTTATTGTTCTCGCTCTGCGAGGGGTTGAAAATTTAAGTGCGCTGATTATCAGCGTGGCTTTAGGTGCTATTTTGCTGGGCTGGGATCCTGGAATGCTGGCACAAGCGGTTGAAAGCTCTCTCAACTCCTCACCTGTCCTGATCGCCCTGATCATGATGCTTGGCGCTGGAATTGGCGCTCTAATGTCTGAAACAAAAGTCTCCAATGTGTTAGTCTACTTTATTGTGGACCGGATCGGCGTTAACACGCGGACGAAGGCCAAGATTTCTCTGTGTGCCTGCTCTATTTTGGTGAGCGGCCTGTTGGGAACTTCCTCCGGCGGAAACGCGGTAATCGCCCCAATTATGCTTCCTATTATGGGCACACTGGGTGTTACGCCTACGGTAGTTACTGCGCTGTTTAAAGCGGCAGGGGAAATCGGTCTTATCTTAGGCCCTATCACTGGGGTTACCTTAATGACGCTGGAAGTGACTGGCCTCTCTTATGGTACTTATATGCTTCAGGCAGGCATTCCCTTTGCTGCCGTCTGGTTAATTGGCACATGGGTTGGCTGTATCCGCGCTCAAAAGCGGACAGAGGGCTATGAGCATTACGAGATAAGCGATGATCTTAAAGATCTGTCTCGAGAATCAATATCTCCAAAACAGGTTCGGGCAACCATTGCCTTCCTCTTGCTATTTGTTATACTGATTGCTTATGGCATCATTACAAAACAAGGAAGTAACTATGTATTGATTGTCATGGTGCTCCTTGCCGCGGTACTGGCTATTTTTTCCGGCACCAAACTGGAGACGGCTGTTTCCTGTGTGGTAAACGGAGCCAGAAAACAGACTCATGTGCTGTTCATTTCCCTGTGCATCAACGTTCTGCTGATGCAAGTCACCGCCGCAGGCGGTTTCGAGGCATTTACTTCTTTGATCGAAGGTCTTGCCACAAGCGGCGGCCCCGCCGGCGTTATGCTGATCGCCTCCTTGGTAGGCGGCTTTGGCATCGAATCTTCCGTAATTGCGGAAATTCAGCTGATCGCCTCTATGTTCGGCGGAATGGCAGCGGAAGTCGGTCTGCCTGCCGGCTGTATGGCGCTGGTTCTCCTGGCCGCCACCCGTTTGACGGGCAACACCTATCCTACAACCAATTTTGTCGTTCAAATGGGAATCGGACAGTGCTCCAACACCAAGGAGGTATTGCAGGCACTTTGGTTCGGAGTCGGATTCTTAGTGGTCTATTTAGTCATTATGGCGTTTGTTGGCCCAATTATCTTTTAGACGCTGCCTCTCCATCATTTACTTACTTCCTAAACGAGGATGGCGGCCGGTTGTTCCGGCCGCCATCGCTCATCATCTCTAAAATGTCAACATCCAAATCTTATCAAGTTACTCGAGGCGCATTTTGATGAAACCATTATCCCACCTGGCACTCAATATTCGTCCTTCCACCACCCTTGCCATTGACGCCATGTTTAAGCAGATGAAGGCGGAGGGTCAGGACATGGTGGGTTTCGGCGCCGACGAACCCGATTTCCACACCCCGGACTACATCAAGGAGGCCGGCATTGAGGCGCAACAACGACACCAAGTACACTCCCTCCACAGGCACTGTGGAAGTGCGCAAGGCGGTGTGCCAGCGTCTGAAGGAGGACTGCGGCGTGGAGTACCAGCCCGCCGAGATCGCCGTCTCCAACGGCGCCAAGACCTGCGTGTACGCCGCGCTGCGCGCCCTGGTCAACTCCGGAGACGAGGTCATCCTGTCCGCGCCCTACTGGGTCAGCTACATCGAGCTCATTCAGATGGTGGGCGGCGTGCCCGTGGTGGTGGAGGCCTCCGAGGCCGAGCACTTCAAGATCACCCCCGAGAAGCTCGCTGTCGCTATTACCCCCAAGACCAAGTGCATGATTTTGAACAACCCCTCCAACCCCACCGGTATGATGTACAGCCGCCAGGAGCTGGAGGCCATTGCCCAGGTCTGTGTGGAGAAGGATATCTATGTGATCTCTGATGAGATCTACTACCGCCTGGCCTATGACAACCGGGAGTTTACCAGCCTGGCGGCCATCAGTCCCGAGATTAAGGAGCGGACCCTGCTGGTAAACGGTGTGTCCAAGTCCTACGCCATGACCGGCTGGCGCATCGGCTATGTAGCCGCCCCCGCTCCCATCGCCAAAGTGATCGGCAACTACCTGGGTCACTGTACCGGATCCCCATGCTCCATCTCACAGAGGGCCTCCGCTGTGGCTTTATCTGCCTCCCAGGAGCCAGTGGAGGAGTTGAAGGCTGCTTTTGAGGCGCGCCGCAACTACATGGTGGAGCGCATAAACCAGATCGAAGGGGTCAGCTGCATCAAGCCTGAGGGCGCGTTCTATGTCATGATGAACGTCTCCAAGCTGGTGGGCAAAGAGCTCTTCGGCCACGTGATCCAGGACGCTGACGACTTCGCCAGCCTGCTCCTGAAGTGCGGCAAGGTGGCCGTAGTGCCCGGCACCGGCTTCGGCGCCCCCGGCTTCGTCCGCTGGTCCTACGCCACCTCCATGGAGAACATCAAGGAGGGCCTGGACCGGCTGACGAAGTTCCTCCGTAATGTCCCAGCTTGATCACAATGATTTATCACAATGATTTGCCAGGAGGTCTGAAATGCGTCAAATACTGCTGATCGCAACTGGAGGCACCATCGCTTCTAAGGAAAGCGGCCAGCGTCTTGCTCCGGCGATCTCATCGCAGGAGCTATTGGCCTGTGTTCCCCAAGCCGCATCCTATTGTCAGGTAGACGCTGTCCAGTTGATGAATTTGGACAGTACCAGCATAGGGCCAGCACACTGGCTTCAAATCAGCCGGTGCATCCAGGAGCACTATGAACAGTATGACGGATTTGTGGTCACGCACGGCACTGACACCACGGCCTATACCTCGGCCGCCCTCTCATACCTGATTCAAAATTCTCCAAAGCCCATTGTCTTGACCGGAGCACAGAGGTCTATTTCACTTGCCGACACAGACGCCAGGAAAAATCTGTCTGACGCCATCTTATATGCCGCAGATGTAAGCTCTCATGACGTCTCTTTGGTATTTAACGGACGGGTGATTTTAGGGACCCGGGCCCGGAAGGAGCGCACCAGAAGCTATGACGCATTTTCCTGTGTCGATTACCCAGATGTCGCTGTGATCCGGGACGGAAAGATCATTCGATACTTGGAGGTACGTTCTTACAAAAAAGACGACCGCCCCACCTTTTTTCACCGCTTGAACCCCAACATACTACTCTTGACCTTGATCCCAGGAATGCACGGGCAGATCTTGGACAAGTTGATCGATGATTACGCAGCGATCATTTTTCAATCCTTTGGTGTGGGGGGGCTTCCCGATGGAGGGGAGGGCGAGATGGCCCACTCGGTTGGCCGGTGGATCTCAGCCGGGAAAACCATCTTAATGATGACACAGGTTCCCTATGAAGGAAGCGATATGGAAATCTATCAAGTTGGCCAGCAGGTCAAGAAACGTTATCCAATGCTGGAGACCTACAATATGACAATGGAAGCCGCTGTAACAAAGCTGATGTGGATCTTGGGTCAAACTGCGCAGGCACACGAAATTTCACATTTGTTTTATCAGCCTGTTCAGCATGACTTGATCCGATAAAAATGTGGAAAAGAGCTGAAAATCCAAGATCTCTCCGCGCCCCAGGCCTGTGGTCAGCCGTGCGCAATGTCATTTCCGGCAAAAAAGGGAACTGTCTGCAGCCACAGACGATCCGCTTGAAGCTGACCTGATCCAATTGTCACTGATCGCCGCCGGGGCAGCAATCGGCTTTGGCGAAACGGCAGGCACATGATCCTGACAGGGGCTGCAGACCGGCCAGATGGGGTGCGGGATACTATTCGCCCGACACAGCAAGTCCACAGAGTTAAACAGGGCAGGAGGAGCACCGGCCTCCGCCGTAACTGTTTCTCTTTGTTTACAGCATCGCAAAATTCTTTTTCCAATAGGCCTATAGAGCAGTTGGGGGAAGACCAGAAAAAGGCCTTTTAATCACGGCTTTTGTATGGTATATTAAGCACAGGGGGGTGTTTTGCGATGCCTGAGCATATCTATTCCCTGGACGAAATTTTTGCTGCCGTGCTGCCCCTGCTGAAAAAATATCATGCGGAAAGGGCAATCCTGTTTGGGTCCTATGCCAGACAGGAGGCTGACGCCGCTTCTGATATTGACTTGCTCGTTGTTGGGGGCAAAGATTTTGATCTGACAGACGTCCTCTGTATCGCGGAAGAGCTGCACTGTGCGTTAGGGAAACCAGTGGACGTCTATGAACTGCGGGAGATCAATCCCCAGTCGGCCTTCTATGATGCGATTTTAGCCGAGGGGGTGCAGATCGCATGAAATACAGTGATCAGCAGAGAATAGAGAAAATCCGAGAAACCACAGAAAAACTTTTGAATTATGCGCAGAGAGAACAAATCACTCCAGAAAAAATCTGCAATGAGGAGACGATCCAGTGGACGGTCACGACGCCACTGTACAACATCGGGGAACATGTGTACAATTTGTCGGACGAGTTCAAGAAAGCCCATCCGGAAATTCCGTGGATCAAAATTGCCGGACTGCGGCACCGGCTGGTGCATCACTATGAGGACACCAACTGGATCGTAATCTGTGCCATCATCTTTGATGTGCTGCCGGAGTTCCTGGAGGAGATCAGGGACCTTTGACCCACACCGTGACCCACACGCGGAAACGAGTGGACGGAATCAACGGACAAAAGAGTGCTGGATAGCACGGCGTTTCGGACAAAAGAGGGCACAAAAGGCCCGGAAAGCAGCAAACCTCACCCTTCCAATCAGTTGGTAAGGATGAGGTCCCCAGTTCAAATCTGGGTAGCAGCTCCAAAAATCCCAGAAAACCTCGGTTTTCGGGGATTTTTTGTTGCAAAAAGTTACTTTGCGGGTTGGCTAAAAATTTCTGACCCACACCGTGACCCACACGCGGAAATGAAACAACGGAACCAATGGACACAAGAGTGCCGGACAGGAAAAAGGGCTTCCTGTCCGGCGCATTTTTCTTTCTGCCGTTATCGGACCTGCTCCATGAAGCTACCCATGGCGGCAGCTGCCTCGTTCTGTTTCTGCCTGGTAGCGTGGGTGTAAGTCCGCAGGGTGAACCCGGCGTCGAAGTGTCCCAGCATGGAGGAGACAGTCTTTACGTCCACACCGTTCTGCAGCGCCGTGGTAGCAAAGGTGTGACGGAGATCGTGGAATCTAAGGTGTTCCAGTCCAGCGTCCTTTAAAATCTTCTTGTGGAGGTTCACCACGCTGTCCGGATGGTATATCTCTCCGGTGAGTGGCGAGGGGAACATATAGGGGCTGTTCGGGTGCTTGGCGTGCTCCTGGATCAGTAGGTCTACCGCTGTCTGCGGGATGGACACCAGCCGCACGGAGTTCTCTGTCTTAGGCCGGGTCAGCTCCAGGGAGCCGTCCGGGTTGCGGACATATTGTTTGCTCACAGAGATTGTCCTCTGTTGAATATCAAGGTCCTCCCACCGCAGGGCCACCAGTTCTCCCTTCCGCAGGCTGCTGACCAGCTCCAAGTAGAACATGGGGAGCAAGCTTCTGGCCTCTGCCGCGTTCAGATAGGCCTTCATATGCTCCGGGGGCAGGATCTTCATCTCCAGTTTTCGGGGCTTGGGTACGATGCAGTCCCCACAGGGATTGTGGGGGATGAGCCGCTCCTACACCGCACGGTCCAGTGCGCAGTGGAGCATCAGGTGGACGCTGTGGACGGTGGTGGTGCTCAGCCCCTTATCCTGGTTCTTTCCGACATGTATTCTGCCGCTCTCCAATAACTCTTTGTAGAGCTTTTGCAGGTGCCGGGTGGTCAGTTTCTTTAGTTTGATGTTTCCGATGCGGGGGATTGTATAGGTCTCGATAATTAACTTATATCGGTTAGCTGTGGCGGTGCGGACATTGGGCTTGGCGTAGAGCTCATACCAGGTGCGCAGCCAGGTGGCTACCGTGTATTCTTCGCTGCGGCTCACATCCAAGCCCTGACATTCCTCCAGGGCTTTTTTCAGCTTTTCCTTGACTTCGGCCTGTGTCTTGCCCAGCACATTTTTGATGAGCCGCTTACCGGTTTTTGAATCATATCCGGCAGTGTAGCGGCCCTCCCACCGACCGTCTTTGCGCTTCCGGATGTTACCTTCGCCGTTGGCCCGTTTCTTTGCCATGGTAGGTACCTCCCTCCTCTTGTGTCATAGTCAGGTTTCCGTCGTCCTCATCCAGGGTCTCGATAGCAATCCTCATCCCAAGGCGAAATCCCAGGATAAAGTTTTCCATGGCCATGGTGCTGCTGATTTCATTCTCTGCATTGAGGAGCCGGAGCAGCAGGGTTTTCTCCTCCCCCTCCAGCAGAGCCGTAAGCTTCTCCTCGCACTGTTCCGCCCGGTCCATAGCGTCTGCAAGAACAGAGCCCGGGGTGATATCATGCTCGTTGGGGTGATTTTACCGAAGTACAGATTCTCCAGTGTGTCTCGTATGTGTGCCGCCTCCTTTTCAACGACACAACATACCACAGAAAACAGAAATAGCCAGGGATACGACACACTATTATCAGATTGTTATCATTTAGGCAGTTCGGTTCGCCGCCTTTTTCATTGTTAACGGCATCGCAATTCCCGCCAGCCAGCAGGCATTTTCTGGTCGGAAGGGTCTTTATTGTTTTATGTGCCGCAATTTTTGAAGGGGCCCCGGGAGAAGTTTTTCTTTGTATATGCGTATCATTTTCTGAGCCGTCCGTTTAAAGCCCCCAGCACTTGGGATTCCCAGAGTGCTGGGGGAAGTTGTTCAGTTCATCTTCTGTCCTTCCTCGTGATCGTCCGCCTTGTGCCCCATAGCGATCTTCTTCGCCTGCTCCTTGGCCAGCGCTTTTCGGTCTCCGTGACTATGCCGGGTTGTTGCGTCAATCACTGTGCTGTCCGTATGCTGTTCCAACCTGGCCAGCAGGCGGAGGACATCCTCGGTCACGTCAGCAGCCTGCAGATCAGGATGCTGATCACCACGGCCACCGCTGCGGAACTGAGAATCGTGCGGGCCGCCCATCTCTGGAAGGTATTCATCAGCTTCGAGTCATCCCCCCGGAACTCCCGGGCCTGTTCGGAGAGCTGTCTCATAAATTCGTCTCTCTGTTTCCCAGCCTGTCGGTTCTCCTCCTGAATCCAACGCTGGACTTTCTCCAGGTCCTGGCACATCCCCTGATGGAGATCCGCCGTCTGGTTCAGCCAGCGGGCCAGCAGGTCCGCTGTGGCCAGAGGTTCCAGGCTCTTTTTGGTGGCCAGGGAATCCATCTCGCTCCGGATGTTCTCCTGGAGGGCCAGGGTGCTCCGCAGGACCTGCTCCAACCGCTCCACTGTCTGGAGCGGCATGGTATAGAGGATGTTGGCCTGCTGGCCCGTCAGGGTTGGCATGGTTTGTGACACCTTCTGCCTCTGCTTCAGAGCGTCCAGCGCGCTGTTGCGCTGCTCGCTGCCGGATTCGAAATTCATGCTCCATCTGCTCCTTTCTGAATTTCAGCTCGTGCAGTTTATCGTCTCTGCACTTCTTTCCCGTGGGCGTGGTGTAGGTGATGTTCTTTCGCCCCTCCTCCCAGCACACCTTATAGCCCTGCTGGTTCATTTCACGCAGGAACTCTTCTCGCGTCCCGGCCCGCTTCATGACTTCCTCGATGACGATGATCAGCTGGAACTTCCAGCTCTCTCCCCGGCTGGCCGCCCGGTATTCCCCTGCCCGCAGGCCCTGGGTACGCCGGTCCTGTTGGTATGGCTTCAAGGTGCTGAGGCCGTGCTCCTCGCAGAGCTGGTCGCTGACCTTCCGCATCTGCTCCAGAGTGTTGGGTGTGAAGTGCAGCTTTTTCCCGGTGTCCGGGTGAACCGAGTTGACGATCAGGTGGGAGTGCAGGTGTTCCGTGTCCATGTGCGTGGCCACCAGCACCTCGCAGCCTGGGAAGAACCGCTCCGCCAGTTCTTGAGCGATTTGGTGCGCTTCTCCAGGCGTGACTTCTTCCTTGGGTGAGAAGGACTGGACGTACTGGTAGAAGAAGATCCCATCGGCCTTTCCATAGAGATTCTTGGTAGCCATGAAACTTTTCTGTGCCAGCTCCGGCGTACAGTTTACTCTGGAGAGATAACGGCGGCCGGTTTCGGTCATCGTCTTTTTCTCCTGGGACACATAGCGGATCACCCGCCCCATGGCGCCCGCCGTCTGCTTCCGCTCTTTGATGTAGCTACAGGTTGCCAGAGGAGACCACCGTACCTTTCTCTGCGAGCAGACCGTTCAGCGCCTCATAGGTTTTGCCCAGCGCTTCCGTCAGTTCGTTCAGGTATACCGTCTGGATATGACCTGTGTGGGCCAGGATGGTGAGCTGGTTCAGGTTTCTTCCCCAGGCGCGCAACTCCGCCAGGATGGGCTTGAGTTCGTGGATCACAAGAATCGGCTGTTTCAGTGAAGCCTGGAGCAGGTACTCCTGCTGGCTCAGGCCAGACTGGCGCACCTTCTCCCGAATCTTCTTTGCCTCTGCCGGAGTGACCCGGAAGGCGATCATCTGGTTTCTGGTTCGGACTGCCATGTTCCATCACCTCCGCATAAAAATTTGGTATGCCGCCGCTCCCGTTCCGGGAACGACAACATACCAAAAATTTTTGTGGATAGCCATACCAAACAGGCAGAGTTATCAGAAAGTTATCAATTAGCCCAGCAGGGCGGAAAAAGTGGGTGCGGGCTTCTGCCCGCAAAAGGCGTTTGGCAGACGCTTGCGGCAAGCCAAACGCTCTGCTTGCCCCACCCGTGGGTGGGTAAAATCGTCTCCTGAACCGGTTGCTGCTGACGGGCCAAAACGGCTCTCCATACTGCGGGGATTTATTTTTCCTGCTCCTTCGTTCGTCCCCTATAAAACCTATGAAACCGTCCCCAATTTGGCTCAAATCCGCAGGAAGGGGCAGGGACTCTGCCCCTCCTGCAATCGGAGCGCACAGCGGCCCGTAGGCGGTCCCGTGGGGGTTTCCCGCTCTCACAGGAGTTCTGCAATCTGCTGCCGTTTCACGCTTTATTCCGGCCTGTCTATATTGCCTCCATGGGATGGATCTTGTTCATGCAGAAGCGGGGCCTGTTTCAGCAACTTGTCCCCATGACCGGCTCCTTCTCTGAGGGATTTTTCTCTTTTGGAGGCTTGGTGCAGGTCATGAGCCTGCATATGTTCCCGTTTTTGATGACCATCCTGAAAAATGCGATTCTCAATATCACGGCCAGTTTGGAGGAGAGCGGAGCAGTGTTTGGAGCAAGCTTCGGCCTTCGCCTGCGGAAAATTTTGCACCCCTTCTGACGGACAGTTTCGCCATCGGCGTTCTGCTGGTCTTTGTTAAGACGCTGTCCGAGTACGGGCCCCCCTATACGCTGGGCCGACGCATTGGCTTCTATGTGTTCACCATCTATATTCACCGATATTCCACCACTGCGCCCATTGACTTTGGCCGATTTGCCAGCCTGTCCTCGGTGTTAGTGTGTATCTGCATGAGGCTGTGGCTACTGCAAAACTACATCACCAACCGTACCAGCTGCCATCTCATCAGCGGAAAGGGCAGCCGTCCGGCCCGGACGCATCTGTCCAAAGGCGGCAAGGCGGCATGATTCTGACAGGGACCGTGGAGTCGGAGAGCGAAAGTTTTCGCCTGCAGCAGGAGGGCTATGGCACCTTCTGCCGCATCCAGGTTCACTGTACGGATCGGGAACGCATCGTATTGGAACGGCAAAACTTCTTCCAGCGGGTGATTCCCTACCACTCTGCGGAACACCCAAAGCAGGCAGAGCGGATCAATCTGTAATGTTGCTAGTTACTTCCACTGTGATGCAAGGATTGTCAATCTACCTTTGCTGGATATGGTAGACTGCGGCGAAAACAGCCGTTATATGGAAAGCTGGATCTATTATACAGTGAAGGGTATGTCTATGGGGCAGTATATCAGAAGATCGTCTTTCGTCTGCCTTTCTGCTAGGTATAGTGCTTTCTTTGTCTGTTGCAGGATAGATATTATATGCACAATGTATTCCACGTTATTTGGTACTTCACCTATGCAGGGGATAGCATCTTACGGTAGAGAGATGAAGATTGCTGATACTTATTTTGTCTGATTTTGCGCCCGATAAGCTTTGGGCGTCATGCCGTACTGCTCCCGGAATTTTTTGGTGAAATAGCTGGTGTTGTTGAAGCCGGTCATATAGCAGATATCGGAAATACTTTTGTTGGTAGAGGTCAGGGCCTGGGCCGCCTGCAAAAGGCGGAACTGATTGATGTACTCAATGGGCGTCGTTTTGGAGAGCTCTGAAAAACAGCGGAAGCATTCGCTTTTGCTGATATTGGCAGAGGCAGCAATATCCTGGATGGTGATAGGCTGGGTATAGTGCTCCCAAATGTAGCTGAGCATGGCCTTCATGCGTTGGTCGCGGAGACTCTCTCCTGCATCTGCGCCCCCCTGTCGGGAGGCGGGAAACAGCGACAGCAGATTGCGCCAGATCCCTAGAAACTGTTCTACTAGGAAGATATCATAGGCGGGGTAGGAGTTCTCCATATAATACATTTTCCGCATGGCCTCTAAAATCCCATGACTCTCCTTCCGGTCCGGTGTGATGACAAAGGCGTCCGGGCGGCGCTCCGTCAGGGGGAGGGCATGTTTATCACAGTGGATCTCCTGCAGCAGATGAACCAGAAATTGTGGCAGGAGAACAATGTCATAGCCGACCGTGCCGGGGACCTCCCCCTGCATCATGTGGACGGTCTCCGGCGCAATATAAATAGCGCTGCCCTCGCCTACGGTATAATCAACTCCGTTGATATGGTACTTAGCACGACCGCTGATGATCAGTTGGATCTCCAACTCGTGATGCCAATGGCTGGGAAAGCTACGGTTTGCAAAGGTGTCGAAGTGGTCCACAAACTCGGACAGCGGGACCTGATTGGAGTGAATCACTTCTTCCTGTACTGCGTGGCGAGAGTACAAATGTGACATAGCGAAAACGCTCCTTTCTGAATTAAAAATGGAAAAATTAAAAGAGAATATGCGATTGCAGAAACAAAAAGGCCAAAAACAGTATAGATAACTGATATATTTTTTAATGGAGGATTCCAAGCGGAATAACAGGATTTTTTCAAAAGATTGGGAATATTATAGCATAAATTGAGAAAAATTGACTGCGCATTTTTCATAAAAACAATAGAATATTTTTGTCATAGGTCCCTTAGGCCAGAAGGAGGATATTGCCGGCAGCAAGATGCCCTAAGGGAGAAAGAGAAAGGATGGAGAAAACTCATGAATGTTGTGGTTGCACTCATACCGGCGCTCCTGTGGGGTTTAGTCCCGCTATTGGTGGTGAAGATCGGTGGCGAGCCGATCCAGCAGCTAGGGACAGCGTTTGGATGTGGCATTTTTGCAGTAGCCATCTATCTGTTTGCCAGACCAGAGGCTACAGTCCCTGTGATGATAGGGTGTGTGATCTCAGGAATTGGCTGGTCGGTGGGCCAACTAATGCAGTAGACCGCATATCGGATTCTGGGCACTTCCACGGGCTTTGCACTTTCTATCAGTTTCGAGATGGTACTAAACGCCTTGGTGGCGGTGCTGGTGCTGCGGGAGTGGAATGGAGTATTTGAGGTCTGTCTGGGCAGTGCGGCCATTGCGGCGGTGGTGATTGGAGGATGGCTGACCGTTTATACGGAGCAAAAGGAAAAGCGAGATCTCAAAAAGGGAATCATTGTGTTGCTTATCGGAGCCTGCGGACTGGTAACTTGGAATGTAGCGGTCCGTGTTGTGAATGCCGGGGGAGTGTCCGCAGTGTTGCCCCAGGGAGTGGGAATGGTGCTGGGATCGCTGATCTTGTCCAGCTTTGTCGGGGACCGGTCTGTAAAAAGATTTGCGCCAATCACCTTTCGGCAGATTGTTCCCGGTTTGGCCTACGCCTGTGCGAACTTCGCGTTGATTTTCTCAAACCTTCTCAATGAGGTGGCGATTGGATATACCACAGCACAGCTGTCTTTGGCTGTACAAACCGTATTGGCGCTGACTGTGTTTCATGAGAAACGTACCCGCAATGAATTGATCCACAGCATAAGCGGTGTAGTTTTGATTACGTTAGGCTGTATGATGATTGGATTTACATAACGAAAACAGAAAGGTGAGGATGATTCTATGGAACGGTTGAAGGATAAGGTGGCCATTGTCACAGGCTCTGGAGATGGGATTGGAAAAGCAATCGCTCTTCTATTCGCCCAGGAGGGGGCGAAGGTGGTTGTGACCTGCCGGCGTGAAGCAATGGGGCAGGAAGTGGTTCGGGAGATTCAGGAAAAGGGAGGGACAGCTATGTACTGTCCTCTGGATGTCTCGAAAGAAAGCAGCTGCGGGGACGTAGTAGATGCGGTGATCGCAAAGTGGAAACAAATTGATATTTTGGTAAATAATGCAGGAACAGTAGGCGCAGACAAACCCATGCATGAGTTTGAAGAAGCGGAGTGGGATAAGGTATTTGTGATTGACGTAAAGGGAGTATTTTTTATGTCCAAGCACTGTATTCCACACATGATGGCCAGGCAGCAAGGTGCCATTGTGAATATGTCCTCCATCGCAGGGTTGATCGGGGCGGATGAACTGCCGGCCTATTATGCTGCCAAGGGAGCGGTGACCTTAATGACAAAGCGGGATGCAGTAGCGTATGCCCGTTACCATATCCGCATCAATTCGGTTCACCCTGGTACCATTATGACTCCATTGATGTAGGATGTGGTGCGTCAGCATCCCGGATAACTGGAAATGGATCTGAAGCGTTATCCCATGGGTTGTTTTGGGGAGCCTATGGATGTAGCCTATGCGGCGCTGTATTTGGCCAGTGACGAGGCGCGTTTTGTGACCGGGGCGCAGCTGGCGGTGGACGGCGGATATACCGCACAGTGATAAAAAGGAGAAAAGGACGGGGAGATAATTTATAAATTGCATCTGTCAAGTAAAAGTAGACACAAAAAAGCGCAGCTAACAGAAGCCCAGTTCGGTCCTGTACTGAACTGGGC
>PPYE01662175.1_pt1 | contig 21175 bp, 21 predicted proteins | sample 1559881 | NCBI WGS metagenome assembly PPYE01 (sample SAMN08240022, study PRJNA423297) | Human gut metagenome, whole genome shotgun sequencing project.
TTCACGATGCCATTGTGGAAAAGGATTTTTGGGTATGCCTGACGCTGGATTACCTGTTCCACCGATCTCCGTGGAAAAAAACGGTCACATTTAAGGGCGGGACCAGTTTATCCAAAGGGTATCATCTGATCAGCCGGTTTTCCGAGGACATTGACCTGATTTTGGATTGGCGTGTCCTGGGGTACGGTATCAATGAACCCTGGGAAAAGCGTTCCAATACCAAGCAGGATGCCTTCAATAAAGAAGCGAATCGAAAGGCCGAGATTTTCCTGGCAGAAACCTTTTGCCCGCAGGTCCGGGAAGGGCTTTCTGCTGAATTGGGCCTTCCAGCTAATCTTTACATAGACGAGGAAGATAAACAGACGGTGATCTTTGCTTATCCGAACCTGTTTACCGATGCATCTACCTTGCAGGTTATCCGACTGGAGATAGGGGCGCTGGCGGCCTGGACACCGGCAAAGCTGGTGGATATTGTACCGTATGCTGCGGAGCAATACCCGCAGTTATTCAGGCAGAAAGAGGTTTCTGTTCTGACAGTGGCGCCAGAGCGAACTTTCTGGGAAAAAGCTACGATCCTTCACCATGAGGCCCACCGGCCTGGACATCTTTCCATGCCCCAGCGGTATTCCCGTCATTATTATGACCTTTACTGTATGGCGAAATCACCTGTGAAGAAAAAAGCGTTTGAACGGCTTGATCTGCTGCAGAAAGTGGTTGATTTCAAGATGAAGTTTTATCCGCGAGCCTGGGCGTGTTACCCGGAGGCTGTTCCGGCTGCATTAAAACTGCTTCCTCCGTCATACCGCCTGGGTGCGCTGCAGGAGGATTACACCGCTATGCGGAATATGCTCTATGGGGAGATTCCATCTTTTGAAATTATGATGGAGGCTGTTAGAGAGCTGGAGAAGGAAATCCACGCATTATAGCGGAAACTAAGTAATCTGTTCGTATGACATGCCTAACTTTTTTCGTTTAAAAGGAGGAATTTTATGATACTGACAACCAAAAGACTGATCCTGCGTCCATGGAGTGAGGCAGACGCGGAAAGTTTGTATGAATATGCTAAAGATCTGCAGGTCGGACCCATTGCGGGCTGGCCTCCGCATAAAAGTGAGGAGGAAAGCCGGACGGTTATAAGGAATGTGCTGAATGGAGCGGAATGTTATGCGGTTTGTCTGAAGGCGGACAAGATTGCCATTGGCTGCATTGAATTAAAGATGAAGGATAAGACCGACATGACAGACCGGGATGACGAATGTGAGCTGGGATACTGGATCGGGCGTCCTTTCTGGGGGAATGGCTATATTCCGGAGGCGGCAGAGGAATTGATCCGCCACGGTTTTGAGGACCTGGGGATGCGGACGATCTGGTGCGGATATTATGATGGAAATGAGAAATCCAGGCGTGTGCAGGAAAAGTGCGGATTTTCTTATTACCGCACGACAAAGGATCTGGATGTGCCGCTGATGGGAGAAAAGCGCACCGGACATATGAATGTGCTGACCAGAGAGGACTGGCTGAAGAGGACGGGGAAAAAGGAGAATCATTCGGAACCGCAGAAGAATATTTCCGGGAAAGAACGTTAGAAAAATAACAAATTATGCCGTTCCCCACTTTCCACATGCTTGTCCTTTTGCTATAATAGACCCAGACAGACGGTTTACAGTCGGAACAGCGCAGACTGTCTCGTAAAATAAAAAAATGGAGGTTTCTAGCTATGCCAAAGATTACGGAAAGTATTCGCTACGTGGGTGTGAACGACCATCAGGTGGACCTGTTTGAAGGCCAGTATGTGGTGCCCAACGGTATGTCCTACAATTCTTATGTGATTCTGGATGAGAAGATTGCAGTTATGGATACGGTGGATATCCATTTTACCCACGAATGGCTGGATAATGTGGCCAATGCCTTAAACGGCCGCAAGCCGGATTATCTGGTGGTGCAGCATATGGAGCCGGATCATGCGGCGAACATTCAGAATTTTGTTAATACTTATCCGGAAGCAGTGGTAGTGGCCACGGAGAAGGCCTTTGCCATGATGGACAATTTCTTTGATATGGATCTTGCCAACCGGAGACTGGTGGCAGAAAACGGCGGTTCCCTTTCGTTGGGAAATCATGTGCTGAATTTCGTTTATGCGCCTATGGTACACTGGCCGGAGGTAATGGTGACTTATGAGAGCACGGAGAAGGTGCTGTTTTCTGCAGACGGATTTGGAAAATTCGGTGCATTGGACGCAGAGGAAGACTGGGATGATGAAGCACGCCGTTATTATATCGGCATTGTGGGAAAATACGGACGGCAGGTGCAGGCGCTTTTGAAGGCAGCTTCCGGCCTGGATATTTCCATGATCTGCCCTCTGCACGGACCGATTCTTAAGGAGAATCTGGGACATTATCTGGAAAAATATAATATCTGGTCTTCTTATGCAGTGGAGACGGAAGGCATCATGATTGCCTACACTTCTGTTTACGGTCACACGAAAAAGGCTGTGGAGCTTCTGGCAGAGAAGTTAAAGGCCAAGGGCTGCCCGGAGGTGGTGGTCTGCGACCTGGCAAGAGAGGATATGGCTAAGGCTGTGGAAAATGCCTTCCGCTATGGAAAGCTGGTGCTGGCGACGACCACTTACAATGCAGGCATTTTCCCGTTTATGAGGGACTTCATTGAGCACCTGACGGAGAGAGATTATCAGAACCGTACCATCGGCCTGATCGAGAACGGTTCCTGGGCGCCTCTGGCAGCCAAAGTGATGAAGGAGATGTTTGCCAAGAGCAAGAAGATCACCTGGCTGAATACTACGGTAAAGATCATGTCTTCTGTAAAGAATGAGACAAGAGAACAGCTGGAAGCCATGGCAGACGAACTCTGCCGGGAGTACATTGCCCAGTCTCCGGAAGCAGCCAATAAGAATGACTTAAGTGCATTGTTCCGGATCGGATATGGCCTGTACGTGGTAACTTCCAACGACGGGAAGAGGGATAACGGCCTGATCGTAAACACCGTAACCCAGGTGTCTGACAGCCCGAACCGGGTAGCGGTCAATATCAGCAAGGCAAATTATTCCCATCATGTGATTAAGCAGACCGGTGTGATGAATGTAAACTGCCTTTCCGTGGACGCGCCCTTCTCCGTGTTTGAGAATTTTGGTTTCCAGAGCGGACGGGTGGCAGACAAGTTTGCCGGATGGACGGAAGTGCGCGCAGACAATGGGCTGCGGATCCTTCCCAAATACATTAATGCTGTGATTTCTCTTAAGGTGGAGCAGTATGTGGATTTAGGATCGCACGGCATGTTCATCTGTTCTGTGACGGAAGCGCGCGTAATGAGTGATAAGGATACCATGACCTATACGTATTATCAGAACAATGTAAAACCGAAGCCGCAGACAGAAGGCAAGAAAGGCTTTGTGTGCAAGGTGTGCGGTTATATTTACGAGGGAGACGAGCTTCCGGAAGATTTCATCTGCCCGCTGTGCAAGCATGGCGCGATTGATTTTGAGCCGATCCAGTAAATGGTCAGCATGTTTTGTAGAACAGACGCAGGCAGTGCGATCCATATGCGGGAGCGCCGCCTGCGTTTTTGCGTCATAAGCCCGGCATGCAGCAGCTGTTCCGGAGATGCTTGCACATCCGGGACAGCGGATATATGCCGCTGGCAGATTCTGCAGAAATACAGTGAAAGGATACAGTGAAAATGGAAATGACAGGACTGAATAATGAAAGCATTCCCTCCCTTGCAGTGCCTCTTCCGGAAGACATCATGAAATTGAAATGGTGCGGGGAGTTTGCGCAGGCAGAGCGGGTGATTGACAGGAGACTGGAAAAGCCTCTTCCCAAGAAACTCAGGGAGCGGCTGATTCTGGAGAAGGAGACCGGACCATACAGAGGATGAAAGCGGAAGGCGGGCAGACCTGGCGGTTTCATATGAAGATTACGATTGCTGTTAAAGAGCAGGCAGAACGGGACGGGGAACCCATCCGGGTGTATATTCCTATTCCGGTGGAGTATGCACAGATTCAGAATTTCAGACTTCTCGGTGTTTACGTGGGGGATAAGGAGGCAGATCCGAAGGAATATTGTGTGGCCCCGCCATGTCAGGGGCACCGGGCCGTCTGCTTTGAGACGGTACATAAAAAAGGGCAGACGTATCAGACTGTGTTTTCCTTTGAAAACCATGGAACGTATGTGGATTTATATGCGCCGGAAGCGGCTGAAGCGGCGGTGAATGCAGTAACAGCGAGGGATGAAAATACAGCGGGCGGAAACACCGCGGATGGAAATACAGCCAGTGGAAACACAGCAGATGGAAACGCATTGGATGCCGGCAGAATCGATGAACCTTCCTGTTATCTGGGAGAACAGCTTCCTCATATCCGTTTTACGCCTTATCTGCGGGCACTGGCGGAAGAGATTGTCGGAGATGAGCAGAATCCTCTTTTGAAGGCGCAAAAGATTTATGAGTTTATCACCACGAAAGTTATGTATTCCTATGTAAGAAGCTATCTTACGTTGAATGACATACCGGAGTCGGCGGCAGTTTCCTTAAAAGGAGACTGCGGTGTGCAGGCCCTTCTTTTTATCACACTCTGTCGGATTGCAGGCATTCCCGCCAGATGGCAGGCCGGCCTTTATACGGCGCCGAACGATATCGGCAATCATGACTGGGCACAGTTTTATGTGGAGCCTTTCGGATGGCGGTACGCGGACTGTTCTTTCGGAGGATCTGCTTACCGGAAGGGAGCCGAAACGCGGTGGAAATTCTACTTTGGAAATCTGGATCCATTCCGGCTTCCGGCGGCCAGGGAATTTCAGGCAGACTTTTTTCCTCCTTCCCGGCATCTGCGAAATGATCCTTATGATAATCAGGACGGAGAAGTGGAGTATGAGGATGCAGGGCTTGTGCGGGAAGAGTATGAGACGCGGTTTGAGATGGTCAGGGCAGAGCAGATAAAAGAGAGGAGAGGCAAGTGCTGATTACTTCTTAATAAAAAATATATAGTATACGCATCTCTCCCCTGCTATAATGAAATCAGTATAAAATACAGTGACAAATATTTAGAAAGCAAATTTTATTATGCAGAGGAGGAGGGATAGGATGAAAGGGCTGGTATTGTACGCACTGCTTGAGGCGTTTGTTCTTGATTTTGGTATGCATTTGCTTTCCTATGCTGTTGGGCTCATTACCGGATACCCGCCGTTTGCAGTATCCGGAGCAGAGGAGATCGGCGTATTTTTTGTTTTGTTTCTGCTCAGTCTGGCAGAGAGAGTATGGAAGCAGCGGCGTGCAGGAGAAAAGATGGAGGAAATGAAATGATCGGAGACGTATTCCCATCGGAAATGCGGGTAATCACAGATGAGAAAACCGGGAATCCGGTGGTGCAGCTGACCCAGAAGGGAATTAATTTCCACATGTATTTTACGGACAATGCCTTTGATTTGGGAAATGACAGATTGTATTTTCTGTCCAACCGGGCCAATGAAGGCGAGATCTTTAATATTTTTGAACTGAATGTAAAAACCGGGGAAATGGTTCAGATGAGCGATGAGCCGGGAGGAGTAACGATCGACGGTTTTACCAAGACGCCGGACAGCCAGTACATCGGGTATGTTGCCAATGATAATGAAATCAAGGTTATCTCTACGGCGGAACGGAAGGTGGTGTCGCTATATAAGGATGAGACGAAGGTCCTTCACAATCTGTCATTTTCCGCCGATAAAAGGCGGATCGGGTTTCTGATGGATGAAAAGGCGGATGTTCTGCCTAACGGCGGACCCAATTACGCAGGTTTTCGGGACAAGATGTACGCCATCAAAGAGGGACGGATCGGGAGTATTTCCATAGATGGAAGCGGGTTTTGCCAGGTGTTTCGGGATACCTGCTGGCTGAACCATTTTCAGTTTTCTCCTACAGATAATCATCTGGCCATGTTCTGCCACGAAGGGCCGTGGAATGAAGTCCATCAGCGGATCTGGATGATTAATATGGAAACGGGAGATGTGTGGCCCGTTTTCCGGCAGGGACCGGATGACTGCGTGGGACATGAATTCTGGCTTCGGAATGGGGATATCGTGTTTGATAACCGCAGAGGCGGCCATGACGGAACCATCTCAGTAACCAGGGAGCAGGTGTTTGCCCAGGCAGAGGCGGAATCGGAGGAGCCGCCTTATTTCGGCTTTGCCCACAGTGACGGAAGGGTTTATAAGCAGGTGATGATGCCGTTTTACTGTAACCACTATATGGGAAACGGGGATGGAACGCTGTTTGTGGGAGACGGTGTGGAAGATATCGTACTGATCCGCCCGGCACAGGATGGAAGGGGAGAGGCAGAAATCCGGACCTTGGCTTCCCATCATACTACCTGGAAGTATCAGCGATCTCACTGCCATCCGACCTTCAGCTGGGACGGCAGAAAGATCTTGTACGCGGCTGACCGGGATGATATGCACTGCAATCTTTACATGGTGGAAGTGCCAAATCTGCAGGAAAATGATACAAAGAGGAAAGAACAACTGCAAATAAATAGTCGGTAAAACCATGCCCATGCTGTCAGAGGAAAGAGCAGCATGGGCATAATATTTTACATCCACAGCAAAGGCTGACACACAGCCAGGTTCCGGCGCGCCTCTTCATCAGAAGATTCGAAGGGAAGGCTTTGGAAAAAGGAAATCCATTCCCTCTTTCCTAGACGACAGCCGGCAAACAGAAGGAAGGAATAGCGGATCGGAAAGGCATCGAAATGCATCACATCCGGCGCCTTTACCCAGTCTGCGGCACATGTATGGAAGCAGCTGGATGAGGACGGACGCAGGGAGGCCGTAAATGCCTATTACAGTCCGGGGAGACAGGGCTATACTCTGGGAAGGACTCATATCAACAGTTGTGATTTTTCCCTGGGAAATTATACCTATGTGGAGGAGGGCGATGAGGACCTGTCAACCCTTTCCATTGCATGTGAAGAGGAATACAAGCTTCCCCTTCTCAGGGCGGCAAAGGAGGCCGCGGGAGACCTGACTCTTCTGGCGTCACCCTGGAGTCCGCCGGCATATATGAAGACCAACGGAAGTATGAATGGCGGAGGGAAGCTTAAGCCTTCCTGCCGGAAGCTGTGGGCTGATTATATTGCCGCGTATTTAAGCGCTTATCGGGAGAAGGGTTTTGCCCACGATTTCCTCACCATTCAGAATGAACCGAAGGCGGTGCAGCGGTGGGATTCTTGTATCTATACGCCGCAGGAGGAACGGGAATTTGCCGAAGATTACCTGGCTGTCCGCGCTGAAAGAGAAAAAGCTTCCCGTTAAAATTATCGCATGGGATCACAATAAAGAGAGACTGTATGCCAATGCTGGAGTATATTTTTCCGGTGATAGCGTAATTGCCGGCGAGGGATTTCATTGGTATAGCGGCGATCACTTTGAGCAGCTGCAGATGACGGCGGAGGATTATCCGGATAAGTTTCTGCTTTTTACTGAAGGCTGCGTGGAATATTCTCGTTATGAGAGAGAATTCGGTACGCCAGGCGGAAATGTACGCTCACGATATGATCGGAAACTTTAATCACGGATGCTGCGGTTTCTTCGACTGGAACCTGTTTTTGGACGAGGAGGGAGGACCGAACTATGTGGGCAATTTCTGCGCGGCGCCGGTGATGATCAATACAAAGACCAGACAGATCCGGTATCAGCTGAGTTATTATTATATCGGACACCTGAGCTGTTACGTAAAGCCTGGAGCTGTTCGGATCGGGTGCTCAAAATACACGGACCGGCTGGATGCGGCGGCATTCCGGAATCCAGACGGGAGTCTGGTGACGGTAATTGTAAACTGCGGCGAGCGGGAAGAAGATGTGCTGATTCAGAAAGACGGGGAGATCTGCCGGGTGCAGATGCAGCCACACAGTATAAGCACAGTGATTGCGGCAGTGAGACATTAAGCAGGATTTTTTCCTGATTTGTGCTATAATGGGTTCATCGAATCAGAAAGAGGTGGAGCGATGAATATTCAATGGGATGCACAGGGCTATACGAATCAGTTTGATTTTGTACACCGGTACGGGGAGGATGTGCTGACCCTTCTGGACCGGCCGGAGGGGAGTTTTGTGGTGGATTTAGGCTGCGGAAACGGCGCGCTGACAGAGAAGCTGGCGGACAGAGGATACCGGGTTCTGGGGATCGATGACTCCGAGGTGATGATTCAGACGGCGAGAGAGCTGCACCCGCATCTTGAATTTCGCTGGGCAAACGGGCTGACCTTCATCCTTCCGGAGAAGGCGGACGCGGTCTTTTCCAATGCGGTCTTTCACTGGATCGATGGGAAGGATCAGAAGAAGCTGATCGCCAATATCGCCGGTCAGTTAAAGCCGGGAGGCGCCCTGGTGTGTGAATTCGGCGGAAAGGGATGCGCAGAGACGGTTCATTCTGCGCTGGAAAAGAATTTCTCCCGCCGGGGACTGGCTTATCCCAGGACTTTTTACTTCCCCACCATAGGCGAATACGCGCCGATTCTGGAGGAGCAGGGTTTCCGGGTGGAGTATGCTGTCTTATTTGATCGCCCAACTCCCCAGAAATCGGAAAACGGGCTGGAAGATTGGATCCGGATGTTTGTGAAAACGCCCTTTGAAGGAATTTCCGATCCGGTGAAAGAGGAAATTATCCGGGAAACCACAGAGGAGCTTAAGGATCGGCTGTATCAGAACGGGCGGTGGATCGTGGATTATGTGCGGATCCGGATAAAAGCGGTTTTACATTGAAAACTGCCGCCGAATAGGCAGCATGAATTCAGGGATGCCAAATGCGCCGCCAAGATTTTCGAGGGATAGCAGGCGCGTTGGCCGCCGGCGCATGCGGGCTTAAGAAAATAGACGGGGCTGCCGTATGAGAAAAAAATTATCTCATGCGGCAGCTTTATTTTTTTGTCTAACATTCCTGCCGCCGAACAGGCGGCGGATATTCACGGTAAAGATTTAAAAGTTGTTTAACAAATCCATGGAAAGTTATTTAAAACTGTTCGCTACACTGTCACTATCAAGGCGAATGATACTAGCAGCGCATCCTGCGGAGTGCTCTGATATCGCAGGTGTCAAGCCATCATGCGCCGTCGGCCGATGCACCAGCCATCCCATAAAAGTCGTGGCGGTGCATTAGGCATCCCTGAATACATGCCGCCTATTCGGCGGCGGACTATTAAAGTAAGGAAAGAAGGGATTAGATGAACTGGATTGTGATTATACCTGCTTTTAATCCGGATGAGAGACTCAGGAAGATTGTGGAGCGGAACTGTGAACTGGACAACATGGTTATTGTGGTGGATGACGGAAGCCAGGAGAGCTGCAGGCCGATTTTTGAGGGGCTGAGGGAGAACTGCGTTATCCTGCACCATGAAAAGAACCAGGGAAAGGGGGCGGCCAATGTGGGGGCACGGATTCTCAGCGGAGGCTGGAATTATCTGCTGAACTGCCGTCTGGTCTTTCAGGAGAAGCAGTCGGTGCGGACGGCGGCGGATTATGGGGCGCTGGCGGTGTTGATTCTCCTTTGCAACAGCCTGCTTCTGCAGGGATTTTCTTTTGGTTTGGGAATTCCGCTGTATTTGGCAAAGATTCTGACAGAAGGTACCTTGTTTGTCATCAGCTGGCTGGTGCAGAAGAAGCTGATTTTCAAGATGAAATCAGGGGTGTGCCCATGAAGAAAATTGTGATTGGATTTGGTATGGATCTTTTAATTGCGGCGGTTCTTCTGGGAGGAATTTACTGGGTGAATTACCGGATGCCCCAGAAGGGGATTGCAGCGGGCGTTATGGAGCCGCTGCAGGCGGAAGAAAGCACATCCGGGAGAGCGGATGCCCGGGCTGACCAGAAAGAGGAGATTGCCATGGAAGCCCAGGCGGCCAGGGAGGAAGAACTCCAGGCCATGGTGGACAGCGGGGCCAACGGCCTGCAGACCACCAGGGTTTTGCTGGATTCCCAGGACTGGCACCGCAAATTTGCAGATAAATTTACGGATCAGGTAATTTCTACTGATACATCCTACACCAGTCCGGACATTTCCATCCGCCTGACGTACGGTTCGGGGAAGACGGATCGGGTGGATACTTCCGAGGGAGGAAAGCATGTTCGTTATGGAACCGATTATAAGTATGTGCTGGCAGATATCTACGTTGGCGATATTACCTGTCTGCGCACCTGCTTTGCCCGTGATACTTACGGGGTAGGATACGATGAAAAACTGACAGATATGTCTGCGCGGCTGCAATCGATACTTGCGGTAAACGGGGATTCCTACAGCAACAGCCGCCACAAGAATAACGGAACCATTATCCGGAACGGACTGATCTACCGCGCAAAACCTACCGATATGGAAACATGCGTGCTGAACTGGGACGGGACCATGAACATATATGTTCCCCAGGAGCTGGACACCCAGAAGCTGATCGACAGCGGAGCTTACCAGAGCTGGATTTTCGGTCCCAGCCTGCTGGATGAGAACGGAAAGGCAAAAGACTCATTCCAGACCTGGGATTACATCAGAGAATCCCATCCCCGAACTGCTCTGGGTTATTACGAGCCGGGGCATTACTGCCTTCTGGTAGCAGACGGGAGACAAAATGACACAAGGGGAATTTTTCCAGGGAGCTGGAGGGGATGCTTTTTGGAGAGAATTCTGCTATGATAAGGAAAGGACGAGAGTTTTCCGAAGAGCACAGCATTGAGCGCGCCGGAATGCGGCTTAAGAAAATATACCGGCTGGAGGGGCTGGATTGAGGAGGGTGCGGAATGCCATTAAAAAAGCGGATGTTTGGCTGGAATATGACGATTTTGATTGCGGCTTTATTTTCGTTGATGGGGATTATCCTGGGAGTTGCGGTTTTATTTGAAGATTCCCTGGAGAGACAGATCCACGGACTCAGTCTGGCCAGGCTGGAACCCCATGTGACGGAGGCGGCGCAGCTTATGGAAAACGGGCTTTCGGGGCAAGAAACTGTCTGGCTGAAGGAGGATGGATTAAGGCTTCTGGAAGAATGGGGATACCAGACTGCAGTGATCAGGAAGGAACAGGTGATTTCCGGCAGCGGAGATGAGGCCATGGCGCATTTGGCGGAGGTTCTGGAGGAACTGCGGGCTGGAACCGCGGATGGAGAACCTGTGGGAAATCAGGGAGATGGAGGCAGAGGAACGGAGATTCTGGTTTATCATGGAGCCACCATTGTCAGAACGGCGCCGGGAGAGGACGGCGCTTTTTTTGCTGCGGTCTATTTTCCGGAGGAGGGAGACACCGATTCTTCTCTGAGAGCCTCTTTTTCCTCATTTCTGGGGGCGGTGCTGTTAATCGGAACGGGAGCCATCGCTGTTTTGGTGATTTTGGCTGCCTTTTTTACCCGCAGAATGAACCGGGTGGTCATGGAACCCATAGAACTTCTGACTGCCGGAGCAGGACGGGTGAAGGAAGGGGTGCTGGACGAGGACATTTCCTACCAGGGAGAGGCGGAGTTTGAGCAGGTATGCAGGGCCTTTAATGAGATGCAGCGAACCATACTGGAGGACCAGAAACAGAGGGCCAGGACAGAACAGGCCAGGACAGACATGGTTACCGGGATCTCACATGATCTTCGCACGCCTCTCACCTCCATCCGGGGATACATTAAAGGCATTCTGGACGGGGTGGCTGACACCGATGCAAGGAGGCGTACTTACCTTCAGACGGCCTATGAGGCTACGGAGGAGATGGATGTCCTCCTTCAGAAGCTTTTTGATTTTTCGCGGATGGAGAGCGGACAGATGCCTTTCCATCTGGTGAAGGTGGATTTAGGGGAGTACGCGGCAGCTTACGTGGCACAGAAGGAGGCAGCGGCAGATCCGGACCGTCTTAAGTTCCGCCTTACGATTTCAGGAGAATATCTGCCGGAAGTACCTGTGGATGTGGAGCAGGTCCGGCGCATCCTGGACAATCTTCTGGAGAACAGTCTGAAATACGCGGGGACAGTGCCGGTCCAAGTGGATCTGGAAGTAAAAGAAGAGGAAAAGGGCATCCTTCTTGTGTGGAAGGATAACGGACAGGGGGTTCCGGAGGAGAAACTGGGACGGATTTTTGAACGATTCTACCGATGTGATGAGTCCAGAAAAGAAAAGGGGAGCGGTGTAGGACTTTATGTGGTAAAATACATCATGGAACGTCTGGGAGGATGGGTGAAGGCAGAAAATGAAAACGGCTTAAAATTAACCCTGTTTTTCCCGAAGGAGGCATGAGCATGGAGAAAATACTGATCGTAGAGGATGACCGGAAAATCGCGGAGCTGGAGAGGGATTATCTGGAGAGCAGCGGTTATGAGACGGTCATCCTGTCAGATGGGTCCAAGGTGATTCTGGAACTGAAAGCACAGAAGTATGACCTGGTGCTGTTGGACGTCATGCTGCCTGGCTGCAGCGGATACGAAATATGCCGGAAGGTGCGGGATGAGATTGATATTCCGATCCTGATGGTTACTGCCCGTACGGAGGCGGCGGACGCCATCCGGGGGCTGGGACTGGGAGCAGATGACTATATTACCAAGCCCTTTGATCCTTCCCTTCTGATGGCCCGGGTCCGGTCCCATTTAAAACGGTACGCCAGACTGACCGGGGGGAAGGATGGGGAAGGAAAGCATGGAGAAGAAAAGCTGGTGGTTCAGGATCTGGTCATTGAGCCGAAGACCTGGAGGGTGTGGAAAGGAAACCGGGAGATAAAGCTTCCCAACCGGGAGTTTGAACTGCTCTGTTTCCTGGCCAGAAATGCCAATATTGTCTTCTCCAAAGAAGCGCTTTTTGAGCGGGTATGGGGATATGAATATACCTCCGATGCGGCAACGGTGTCGGTCCATATTAACCGCCTGCGGGAGCGCATCGAGGATGATGCCAGGAACCCGAAGCTTATCGAAACAGTGTGGGGAGCGGGCTATCGGCTGAATGGATAAGGAAAAGAGGGAATAAAAAATGTGGATACTTTATGCTGTCGGCTCTGCTTTCTTTGCAGGGCTTACATCGATTCTTGCCAAATGCGGCATCCGGAACACGGATTCTACGGTGGCCACGGCGGTGCGGACGGTGGTAATTCTGATTTTTTCCTGGCTGATCGTATGGATCGTAGGTTCAGGGAATCAGATTTTTTCAATTTCAGGGGAGACTTATCTCTTCCTGATTCTTTCCGGAGCGGCAACCGGCGCTTCCTGGCTGTGCTATTTCCGGGCTCTGCAGATGGGCGATATCAATAAGGTGGTTCCCGTAGATAAATCCAGCACGGTGCTGACCATTATTCTGGCGCTGATCTTCCTGCATGAGGGCATCAGCCTGCCAAAGACCATGGCGGTGCTGGCTATCGCAGCGGGAATTTTCCTTATGATTGAGAAGAAGGATAGAGAGGAGAAAGAGAAAGCGGGGAAAGGCGGATGGTTTTTCTGGGCTGCCGGTTCCGCCCTCTTTGCCAGCCTTACGGCCATACTGGGGAAAATCGGTATTTCCGGTGTGGAGTCGAACCTGGGTACGGCCATCCGCACGGCGGTGGTGTTAGTGATGGCCTGGGGGATGGTATTTGTCACCGGAAAGCAGAAGGAGGTCAGAAAGATCGACCGGAAGGAGCTGTTCTTCATCGGCCTGTCCGGTGTAGCTACCGGTTCTTCCTGGCTCTGCTACTACCGGGCCCTCCAGGAGGGACCGGCCAGTGTGGTGGCTCCCATTGACAAGCTGAGCGTGCTGGTTACGGTGGTGTTTTCTTATTTTGTATTCGGCGAAAAATTAAAGGGCAGAGCCCTGGCGGGGCTTGCCCTTTTGACGGCGGGGACGGTGGCGATGGCGGTGCTGTAAAACGGCTCCTCTTAAAATGGAATGCAGTACGAATAGGAGAGCAGCTTCTCTGCATGATCCAGATACTGATTCAGCACATAGGTGACTTCCGGCTCCTGATAGCGGATCTCCCGGCGGATTACGGGAAAGTTTTCCGCTGAGATAATCGGATAAAGCTCTTCCTGGATGGCATCGATCAGGTGCACCATACGCAGGCTTTCCCGGTAAGGGAGGCCTGTTTCTTTTGTCAGGTAACCGGCGCATTCCTGATAGAGCATATGGAAGTAGGTCAGGATCTCATTGGAGACGGAAAGGCTGGTTTCTGCCCGGGTCCCCTGCCGGATAATATCCCAGTAGCTGTTGTTCAGGCGGAAGAGCGCCTTCAGGTTATAGCGGAACTGGGTGTCCTTTTTCATGGGGAAAAAGAACCGGTTTACCAGGAATACGATGGCCACGGCCGCGCCCAGGTAGAGAAGACGCAGGGTAATGGCGATGGTGCTGTTCATGGTCATGGAAGCCATGGTGAGGGCATAGCAGGTGGAGAAGATGGGCTGATTCCATGTGCCGGGCTTTGCGCAGTACATGAGGGAGATCATGATCAGAGCAAACACGATCTTGCTTCCGACTCCCGGAAGCAGGGGCTGGATGAGGAATTCTACGCAGCAACCCAGGAAAGTTCCGATGGAACGGGTCTTCAGCCGGTAGCTGCTGTCCTCATAGCTGGGCTGCAGCAGGATAAAGGCATTCAGGGGAATCCAGTAGGAGCGGGTATAGGTCAGCAGGAAGCTTAAGCCGCAGGTTATGGTCATTACGATGGAAAGGCGCATGGCAAACCGCATTTCAAAGGATTCGAGGGAGCAGCGCAGGCGGATCTGGTGGAAAACATTTTTCAGGCGCAGGTGTCCGCGGATGTGAGCCGCTTCCCGGGGCATGGAGGTGGTCTTTAGAATCAGAATAAGCATGTGCAGGAGGCTCTGGCAGAAGATACGGATCCGTCCTTCTTCGATATGCATGTGATCCAGCAGATGCTGGGCGCGGCCGATCAGCTCTCCGTGGGAGAAAAAATCCAGTCTGGGCGCCGCATCCCTTAACAGGACGGAAATTTCCTTCAGCAGGAGGATCTGACTGGTGTCAAGGTCTTTGCGCCAGCCGTCGTCTGCCATCAGGTAGGCAAAGCGCTGGAGCATGGTGGAGAACATGTCGTACTGCTGGTTCTTCGGGTCGGGGGCAGAGAAGAAGCGCTGGTGGTAAGACTGGCGGTGGATGTCCTGAGTCAGGCACCGGAAGCGCCGCTCAAGTTCTTTTTCCTGCTCCGGCTGTGCCAGCATGGTCAGCATTTCCGAAAGCTCGAGAAAGCCGCCTTCCAGAGAAAAGGGCGTGCCGGCAGGAAGGGAGACCAGGCGGGCATAGAGACGGATGGACAGGGCCATCAGCCCCACACACAGAATGAAGATCAGGATTTCCGTCAGAAGTCCCGGGATGCCGTCGGGAGGCATCAGGGAGAGGAAGACGAAAATCATGGCATAGGAAAAATAGCCTTTGGGATTAAACTGGGAGCTTTGCGTAAAGACCAGAACAAAGGGAATCAGCAGATTAAGCAGGATGCAGAGGGCAAAGGTCTGGGTACTTAAATAGGCGAAGAGGATCAGGAAGGTTCCCACAATCAGCAGGCGCACGTAGCGGTAGGGCGTATTGTCTGTCCGCTTGTGACGTGTCTGGAAAAAGACGGTTACCACGGACACTACGCCGGCGTACTTCATTCCGAAAACCCCATAGACGAAGGCAAACCCGCAGAGGAAAAACAGAATGACGGGGAATGCGTTCTGCAGGGAAAGAAGAAAACGGCGCAGATAAGGATTATAGTCTTTGGGCATTATGCAGCACCTCCTGGCAGATGAGAAAAATTTGTCAGGACAAAGGACGCTTTGTCCTGATATTTTCTATAAAAACAGTATAAATTGAAAGAAATTTTTCTGCAACAGGATTTGCGGCGTATAGTAAATAAATTACCGGCAGTTCAGATACGCTCATCGGAAAAGACGGCGGGAAAGGCTTTGCTGTCAGGTAATCTCATAAGCCGGATAGGGCCCGGCCGGCTGATAGCCCAGCTTTTGGGCAAGGGAGAGGGACTGAAGGGTATGGGCATCCCAGCTGGGATAGAGGCCCTGATTCAGGCATTCCAGGATCAGGGCGGCGCCGCAGGCGGAAGCCAGCCCTTTCCTCCGGAAGGATTCTGTGGTGTCAATTTCGATTTCAATGCCGTCTTTGTACCGGGAATAGGAGGAGGCACCGGAAACCGGTTTCCCGTCTGCAAGCACAACTATGCCAAGGCCCAGACGCCGGTAGGTGTCCCAGTCGGGAAACTGAGACACCAGGTCCCGGGACCAGCCCTCTGCCTGGCACTGGTGGTAAATGTTCTCGTCTATAGGATGAAGGGTGCAGCCGGCGGGGAGGCTTTCACGGATGGCCAGAAGCTTCTCTGCGGAAAAGGCTTTCGGGTCCTTTTTCGTGGCATACCGGGTGATGGGCTTTGCAGACTCCTTAAAGATGCGGACAATGGGCAGATTCCAGCTGTCAGACTGGGGAATCAGGATCTGAAAGGGGTGCTTTTCACCGTGGATTTTTTCCAGAAGCGGAAGGCTGGGCGCCCCGGCGAGAAATACGAAATCGCCCAGCACGGCCATGGCTGAGACGGGGTGAGCTTCCGGAACCGGAAAAGTACCGGAATACGTGCCAGGGGATGCTTCCGTATCCACAAAGATTTCTCCCATGGTTCCATCCAGGCAGGACCAGACGATGGTATCATGGCAGCCGTCAAACAGCGGGGCTGCGGCCATGGGCGGACAGGCTTTCTGTATCATAAGATAAATTCCTCCTGATTTATCATAAGGTTTTCGGTATTTTTTATGATAACATGGGGGAGAGGAGATGGCAAGCTTAAGCGGAAGGCAGGATAGTGCCGCAGGCGATCTTATCCCCGGAATTTCCAGCAGGCTGGGTGCGGAAATCATCAGGCATGGCATGAATGACCACAGAGCGGCTGATCAGATCTCCGGGATGGAAACGTTTATCATAGAAGGAACACCAGGCATAGCCCTGATTTCCCAGAAGGGGGATCAGATCACCGGCGTGGCCGGGATGGAGCTGCATTCCGGGATTATAATGTTCTCCAGTCCGGGAAAAATTATGGGAGCAGTCGCCGGATTGATGGATGTGCATGGCATAATAATTGGAAGAGCCGGGCATGTTGATATTGGGAAGGCCAAAGACTTCCGCTTCAACCAGTGTTCCGCCGTAGGGCGTGTCATAGAATTTTACCAGGCCGCTGATCTGGGGAGCCTGACTGCCTCCGCGGATCCAGGCTGTGGCCTGGGGGTGGTTCTGCTCTAAGATCTGGATAAAGGTGAGACGGGGTGTTGTTTCATGCTGCATAAAGGATTCCTTTACAAGGGTATTTGCTGTAATATATGCGAGTCGCATAAAATTTGCATAAACTTTACAAAGTAATTGCCTTTTTAGAAAATTCTGCTATTATGAATGGTGGGATTGCCGCGGTGCTGCGGCATAGTTTGAATATGAAAAAAGGAGAAAATGACCATGTTTTCTAAGGAAAAGAATGCAAAGGCAAAGTCAGGCAGAGATTTTACTCAGCTTAAGACGCCACATACTTATGCAATTATCTTTTTTGCGGTGGTGGCATGCTGGCTGCTGACTTTTTTAATTCCGGCTGGAAAGTTCAGCACTCATACCATTGAGTATGTGGACTCGGATGGGGATATCAGCACGCGGACCGTGCTGATGGCGGATACGTTCCGCTACAGCTATAACCTGAATACAGATTCCGTAAAAGAAATTCTGACGGGGATGAGTCAGGATGAGGGACTGATGGAGGAGCTTGGAGTGGACAAGGAGGCGCTTCTTGCTTTTCTGGAGACGGATTCTTCTGCCTGGACACAGGAGGATCTGGACGCCCTGGGACTTACGGATGACGTACTTTATGCTCAGTACGGGGAAGCCATCTACGACACCAGCAAAAAACTCCATAAGGTTGCCGGCGTATGGGGAACCGAGGATTTCGGCGGTTTTGGATTTTTAAATTATGTGTTTGAAGGACTGGTGACCGGAGACCGCTCCGGATCGGCGGTAGGCATCTGCGCCCTGATCCTGGTAGTAGGCGGTTCTTTCGGAATTGTTATGAAAACCGGAGCCATTGATGCGGGAATTTATGCTTTCATTGAAAAAACAAAGGGGCTGGAGAGACTGGCTCTGCCCTGTCTTTTTGTACTGTTTTCTCTGGGAGGGGCTACCTTCGGCATGGCGGAAGAATGCATCCCCTTTGCCATGATCATGGTACCCTTTGTGATTGCTCTGGGGTATGACTCTATCGTGGCGGTAGTAGTGACGTATGTAGCTTCTCAGGTGGGCAATGCCGCTTCCTGGATGAGTCCCTTTTCTGTGGCAGTAGCCCAGGGAATTGCAGGGGTTCCGGTATTATCCGGAGCAACGTTCCGTCTGGTTTTGTGGGTTGGAATAACCGGCCTGGCTGCCGCTTACATGATGGTTTATGCGGAGCGAATCCGAAAGGATCCCACCCGTTCCGTGGTATATCATGAGGACGGCCATTTACGGGAGCGCTTAAATGCTGTTTCTGCTCAGGAGAGAGAATTTACCCTGGGACACAAGCTGATTCTTCTGGAGATGCTGGCAGTGCTGATCTGGATCATCTGGGGTGTTACCCGGAAGGGATATTATATCCCGGAGATCGCGTCTCAGTTCTTTGTAATGGGCTTTGGGGCCGGTGTCATTGCTATTATCTTTAAGCTGAACGGCATGACCATCAATGGAATGGCTTCTGCTTTCCAGAGCGGTGTGGCGGATCTTGCGGGAACTGCAGTGGTAGTAGGTATGGCAAAGGGAATTCTTCTGGTTTTAGGCGGTTCTGATGCGGACAGCTATTCTACATTAAATACGATTCTTTATGGACTCGGTACAGCCCTTCACGGTGTGCCGGCATTTATCGGAGCAGAGTGCATGTACCTGTTCCAGAGCCTCTTTAACCTGGTGGTAACTTCCAATTCCGGACAGGCAGCCCTGACTATGCCTATCATGGCGCCTCTGGCAGACCTGGTAGGCGTGTCACGCCAGATTTCCGTTCTGGCCTTCCAGCTGGGAGCCGGATTCGTGGACGCTTTTACGCCGGTATCGGCAAGTCTGATCGGTGTTCTGGGCGTGGCCGGTATCGAATGGGGAAAATGGGCCAAATTCCAGATTAAGATGCAGGCGTTTTTCTTCCTTCTGGGAACCATTGCCATAGGAATAGCAGTAGCTATTAACCTGCAGTAAGCATTCCATGTCTGGCGGCAGGAAAGGAGTATGTGAATGGTAATCATTATTCGAAATGCACAGGTGTATCAGCCGGAATATGCAGGGAAAAAGGATCTTCTGATTCTGGGGGATCAAATCGCCGCTTTGGGTGAGAATCTTCAGGCGGAGTTTAACGGAGCGGTTTCCGTGACGGAAATTGACGGAACCGGAATGGTTCTTACGCCGGGATTTATCGACAGCCATGAGCACATCATGGGAGGCGGAGGCGAAGGCGGATTTTCCACCAGGACGCCGGAAGCCGTGCTGACGGACCTGACCATGAACGGCATTACCACTGTGGTGGGATGCATCGGGACGGACGGGATCACCAGGGATATGGCGGCTCTTCTGGCCAAAGCCCACGGTCTGGAGGAAGAGGGCGTCACTACGTACGTGTATACCGGCTCTTACCAGGTGCCGGTACACACCCTGACGGGAAGCGTGATGAAGGATGTCATGCTTCTGGATAAGGTGATTGGTGCGGGGGAGATCGCGATTTCCGACCATCGTTCCTCGCAGCCCACTTTCGAGGAATTCGTTCGGATCGTATCGGATGTGCGGGTAGGCGGCATGCTGGCGGGAAAGGCCGGCATCGTAAATATCCATCTGGGAGACAGCCCGAGACTGATGGATCTGATCTGGCGGACTGTGCGGGAGACGGAGATCCCTTATACCCAGTTCCTTCCCACCCACGTAAACCGCAACGAGGCTCTGTTTCAGTCTGCTGCGGAATTTGCCAAAGCAGGAGGCGTTATCGATTTTACTGGAAATGAAGACATTGACTACTGGGAGAGCATCTGCGATGAGGTGCGGGTGTGCAGCGGCATCCGCCGGCTTTTAGAGTCGGGGGTGTCGGAAAACAACTTTACCATTTCCTCGGATGGCCAGGGAAGTCTGCCTGTTTTTAACAGTAAGGGCGAATATCAGGGAATCGGCATCGGAAAGGCCTCCTGTCTGTTAAAGGAAGTCCGCGAATGTGTGGAACGGGAGGATATCCCTCTGGAGACGGCCCTGCGGGCCGTTACGGCGAATCCGGCCCGAATCCTTAAACTGGGGAAAAAGGGAAGGCTGCAGCCAGGATGCGACGCGGACCTGTGCCTGCTTACAGAGGACGGCCTGAAGCTTCACACGGTAATCGCAAAAGGAAAGATTATGGTACAGGAAGGGAAGCCGGTGGTGCGGGGGACCTTTGAGAAGTAAGTGAATTCGGAGGGGATTATCTGATTCCCAATCTCGTATTGTCAGACACAAGGGAGTACCACATCTGCAAATATGGCCGGATGCGCCGTGTCTATCTGAAAGACCACCGTCCGGCCCTTTACAGTATCCTGCTGCTCACGGAAAAACTCTTTCCCCATTTGGCAGAGATCGACGCTGCCTGCAAAACCCGGCTGGACATCATCGAGACTGCCCTGATGCGCCGGGAAGGCGTGACCGAGGCACTGAAAGCCGCCGATCAGATGGAGTGGGTGCGCCGGAGAAATGGCATCCACAGCCGGGCAGAAGAAATCGTTCTGCATGAACTTGTGTACGCAGAATAAGCAGCAATGCCCTCACAGCAAGCCGTATAAGCCTGCCGTGAGGGCATTTTTCGTTATTTCAGCAACTTCCAGTATCCTTTGCGGTCGGAACCGATGCGCTCAATCAAGCCAGCCCCTTTGAGCATTTTTAATCTAAGCGACACGGTTTTCCGGCTCAGAGACAGGTTTTCGGCAAGGAAAGTCGTTGTGTATGCTGGATCGACGGCAAGGAGATTCAGAATTTTCAGTGATGTCTCATCCAGCGTATCTGTCACCTTATCTGTTACCTTTTCTGTCACCCTGCCGGTAACAGAACGGATGACCCGATCTTCCGGTGCGGTGAATTTTATCATAATGTCACCGGGATTGATGGTATATTCCGGCTGTGGTACGCCGTCCTTTTCACAAGCAGAGCAGATTTTCTCAATGCCACGTCCCCAGCTCTCAATAAAGCCCGCCAGATAGAACACATGGGCAATGTTGGGGT
>PPYE01776517.1_pt1 | contig 21168 bp, 16 predicted proteins | sample 1559881 | NCBI WGS metagenome assembly PPYE01 (sample SAMN08240022, study PRJNA423297) | Human gut metagenome, whole genome shotgun sequencing project.
AAAACCTCCTATGGTAGTTTTCATTCTACCATAGGAGGTGCTTTTTTTCTATTGTCCGTTTTTCACGGTCTTGTTCATATTTCCGATGCTTATTTTTTAGGCTCAAAAGCTATCTGCAATGATATTTCTGATCTCTTCTTCAGCCTGCTGTACCTCAAAGAGAAATTCCCTTGAAGACACACGCAGTGCTCCGTTGCCGAGTATTATCAGCTGTTCAAGTGCATCCGACGTAACAACACGCACTTTGTTTTCCTTTGCCAATTTGTATGAAGCCTTTTCTATATACATATCGGCGGTTTCCGCCTCTTTTGTATATACGATAGTTATGTTGTTAGCTTTCTCAACCTCTCCTACGCTGCCTTTCACCTTGTAAGCGTCAAACACAAGGATAACTTCGCATTTTTTATATCCCTGATAATTGCACAGAATGTTTATAAGCGCGGTTCTGGCACCGTCAATGTTGTCCGCGGCTGTCTCCTTTAGCTTGTCCCACGAAAAAATCACATTATATCCGTCAGCAAGCAGATATTCCGTGCCTGAGTATTTGGGAGTGCTTTTTGACTTATACTTCTTGTTTTCAGATTTTTCAGTGAATGTAAAATGATTTCTGTCAGGATTATGAGAACGGTTCTTTATAGGCCCGTAAGTCTGCTCAAATATCTGCATAAGCTCTTTGTCAAGAGCAAATAAATTGTCGCTGTTTTTTAATTTTGCAAAACTTCTTGCAGAGCTTTCGGCGTAATTTTTTTTCGGTGTTGAAAGCGCGCTGGGCAGGTGCATATGGCTTTTTACTTCGTCCCATTTCACAACGTATCCTGCCCCGTGCGAACAAAACACGGAATCACATGGATTGTCCGTGTCGGCGTCGCAGTCATATCCTATGCTCTCAATTACTTCATCGGCATTGTGGCATGGCTCATATCCTTTAAGAGAGCAGTTAAGTCTGCCTTTGCCGTGAGTGTACTGCACAACTTCCTTTGCGTAATCATACATAGTCGATACGGGAGCCGTTCCGTTTATCACGGCAAAATCGCCCATGGTTTCGGGAGCGTCAAAACTGCCGCTCATTCGCTGAATATCCGATATAGCCCTGCCCACATTTTCGTTTGGTACTTCCAGCGAAAACTCGTAAACAGGCTCCAGCAGCAGGCAGTTCGTACTGCGAAGCCCCTGCCGCACAGCTCTGTAAGTAGCCTGCCTGAAATCGCCGCCTTCGGTGTGCTTAGGGTGTGCTCTGCCTGAAACAAGTGTTATTTCCATATCAGTAATGGGGGAGCCTGTAAGCACTCCTATATGCGTTTTTTCGTAAAGGTGTGTAAGTATCAGTCTCTGCCAGTTTTTATCAAGTATATCCTCTTTGCATTTCGTTTTAAAAACAAGTCCGCTGTCCCTTTCGGCAGGCTTGAGCAGCAGGTGTACTTCGGCATAATGCCTCAGCGGCTCAAAATGCCCTATGCCCTCAACAGTATCTGCTATGGTTTCTTTGTATATAATGCTTCCCTTTGAAAACGTAGCATTGATGCCGAATCTTTCGGCAATTATAGTTTGCAGAATTTTAAGCTGTACATCACCCATGAGCTGAACGTGTATCTCACCAAGGCGTTCGTTCCAAACTACCCTTAGCTGCGGGTCTTCGCTCTCAAGTATCTTCATCTTTTCGAGCGCCGTGTGTGCGTCAGTACCGTCGGGCAGTTGTAATTTGTAAGTAAGCACAGGCTCAAGCACAGGAAGCCCCGTGCTTTTTTCCGCGCCAAGACCGTCCCCTGGCAAAGTAAATGTTATGCCTGTAACTGCGCAAACCGAGCCGGCATTAACTTCGTCAGCAGTTGTGAATTTATCACCTGAATATATCCTTATCTGATTTACTTTTTCGGAATTTTTGTTTTTGTCTGATTTTAGAATCTCCTTGACTTTCAGATTGCCGCCCGTAACCTTCAGGAATGTGAGGCGCTGACCCTTGTCCTCAGAAATCTTGTAAACTTTCCCTGAAAAATCAGGGCCGTAATGCGGCATCTCAGTGTATTTATCCAAACATTCAAGAAATTCGCTTACGCCTGTCAGTTTCAGTGCGGAGCCAAACATACAGGGGAATATTTTTCTGCTCTTAATGCATTCGTTAATATCAGCGCTCTGAATAACGCCGCTTTCGTAATAATCATTCAGCAGCTTTTCATCGCACAAAGCAATGTTTTCAAAAAACTGTTCTTCGTTTTCAAAGCCGAAATCAATACATCCGTCGCTGAATTTCATTTTAAGTTCGCTTAAAACTCGTTCTTTGTCTGCGCCGTTAAGATCCATTTTGTTAACGAAAATAAAGCAAGGCACATTGTATTTGGAAAGCAGTTTCCACAGCGTCTGCGTGTGGCTTTGAATACCGTCCGTAGCGCTTATAACAAGAACGGCATAGTCAAGCACCTGAAGCGTTCTTTCCGTTTCGGCAGAAAAATCCACATGCCCCGGCGTGTCAAGCAGGGTGAATTGTGTGTCATTGTATTTCAGTACCGCCTGTTTTGAAAAGATAGTTATACCTCTGTCACGCTCAAGGGAAAAAGTATCTAAAAATGAATCCCTGTGATCAACCCTGCCGAGTTTTTTTATGTTGCCTGACTGATACAGCAGAGCCTCAGAAAGCGTTGTTTTTCCTGAGTCAACATGAGCCAGAATACCGATAACAATTTTCTTCATCTTTTCACCGTGCCAAGTCTTGATTTAATAAAATGTATTATATCACACAGAGCCTTTGTTGTAAAACAATATAAAATTATCGGCCCCGTATTGCACGAAGCCGATAAGTCGGTATATAGTATAAAAACTACTCTGCCGCTTCAAAGGTTATTCGGACACTTGATTTTCCTACTGCATTTTCAAGACCTTTTGTGTCGGTAATTCTGCCCAGCGGTGTGTAGCTGTAAGAGGTACTGAAATCCTTGTAAAACAGCACAATGCAGTTATTTGAGTAAAGCATCAGGTCACCTGAGTGTATCATATTAGGTCTTGATGCGTCTGTAGGCAGTGTTTTGGAAAGATAGTAATATTTTTCATTTGAGTGAAGGTCGCTTGCGTCAACAGTCATCGGCAGCATTGACGCAAATTCTTTTGCCGCATCGTTATCATACAGTTCAGCGGTAAAGTTTTCTCCGTTTATCGTGATTTTTATGGTGCTCATATCATTTTTCTCCGTATTCGTTTCGGTCGGTTCGCTGGCAGATGCCTGCGAGTTTTGCGTACTGCTTTGTGTTTGCCGCTGAGTTTCGTTTAATTCATCTGCCGAATTTGTGCAGCCTGTTATTGAAAAAGCAGTCATAATTGCGGCAAAGCACAGCAGGGCTGTTTTAAATAATATCTTTTTCATACTGTACACCTTATTTCACGGCATTTCTGATGAATTTCTCAATTTCCTCAAAGGGTATAATATCTGTTTTGTCATAAAGATCTGTATGCACTGCGTTCGGAATTATCAAAAGTTTCTTGTTCTCTTTGTACGGGTTGCCGTTAATCATATCAGTATAAGCGTCTTTCGAAAAATAGCACGAATGTGCTTTTTCTCCGTGTATTATAAGTACGGCGCTTCTGATTTCTTTGCTGTAACGCAGAATGGGTTGATTCATAAATGATATACAGCCTGTAACGTTCCAGCCGCCGTTTGAGTTGAGCGAGCGTTTGTGGTAGCCGCGCTCGATTTTGTAGTAATCATAGTAGTCTTTAACAAAAAACGGAGCGTCATCGGGAACTACATCGGCAACTCCGCCGGCAAGGGCGTAAGTGCCGTTTTTGAAGTCTTTCGTTCTCTGTGCATTGAGCACGGCTTTCTTTTTGTAGCGCTCCTCCGCGCTGTCCTCAGCGTCAAAATATCCCTTAGCGTTCACACGTGTCATATCGTACATGGTTGAAGCAACCGTGGCTTTTATTCTTGTGTCAATTGCAGCAGCATTGAGCGCCATTCCGCCCCAGCCGCAGATGCCGATAATGGCTATTTTTTCGGGGTCAACATTTTCCTGAACGCTGAGAAAATCAACCGCCGCCTGAAAATCTTCCGTATTTATGTCAGGCGAAGCCATATATCTCGGCTCTCCGCCGCTTTCACCCGTGAAAGACGGGTCAAAGGCTATTGTCAGGAATCCTCTTTTCGCCATTGTCTGCGCGTACAGACCCGATGCCTGCTCTTTTACCGCTCCGAACGGCCCGCTTACAGCTATTGCGGGCAGTTTGCCGCCTGCGGTTTTAGGAGTATACATATCCGCCCCAAGTGTTATTCCGTAACGGTTGCAAAATGTTACTTTCTTGTGGTCAACTTTATCGCTTTTTGGGAAAGTTTTATCCCATTCCTGTGTGGGTTTAAGTTCTTCTTTCATTGCTGTTTCTCCTTTGCTTTTTTATCTTCCTGCTTCATTGTGTATATCATGTGGTCAAGGCAGTCTATCTTGTACTGACTTTCATGCAGTTTTTCAAGCAGACGCATTTTATGCTCTTTGAGCATTCGGTACTGGCCGACACGGTCGTTCTCTTTCTCATATTCAAAAAATTTTTCTGCCTGCAGTTCGTTCAAGCCCGCATCTGCCAAATTGCGCTTTATTTTGAAAATGCGGCTGTCAGCAACAGTGTTCATTTCTATCTGCCCCCGTTTCAATTTTATTTTAGCTCTTTTAACGGCTAATAGCAAATACCTTGTTTCTATTAAGTGTTATGCTTTACACACATATCATTGTGATATATAATATAGGGGAAAGGGGAATTAAAATGGAAATCCGTGTGCTTCGTTATTTTCTTGCCGTTGCCAGAGAGGGCAGTATTACCGCGGCGGCAAATTACCTTCATCTTACTCAGCCCACACTTTCAAGGCAGATACACGACCTTGAGGACGAACTCGGTCAGCAGCTTCTGATACGCGGCAGTCACCGTGTCAGTCTGACACAGCAGGGCGTGCTTTTCAGAAAGCGTGCAGAGGAGATAATAGCAATGGTTGATAAAACGGAAGAAGAGTTTTCAGCCATGGAAAATTCCGTAAGCGGAGACATCTATATCGGCGGCGGCGAAACGCAGGCGATGCGTCCCATAGCAGGAATCATGAGAGAAATAATGAGACTTTATCCGGGTATCCGTTTTCACCTGCACAGCGGAAACGCGCAGGATGTTACTGAGCGTGTAGATAAAGGTCTGCTCGATTTCGGCATACTTATTCAGCCTGCCGATATTTCAAAATACGATTTTATCAATCTTCCTTTTAAAGATGTGTGGGGAGTGCTCATGCGCAAAGACTGCAGTCTTGCCCATAAAGAATCAGTTGAAAAGAATGATCTTCTCGAACTTCCGCTTATATGTTCAAGTCAGGCTATTTCGCCTAATTACAGTGAAAACAGCTTTGCTGATTGGTTTCAGGGAGATTTCAAAAAACTAAATATAGTTTCAACATACAATCTTGTGTATAACGCCGCCATAATGGTGGATGAGGGTATAGGTTATGCGCTCACTCTTGATAAACTTGCGGATACTTCGCAAAGCAGCAATCTTTGCTTTCGCCCGCTGAAACCGAGCCTTGAATCGGGGCTTAATGTGATTTGGAAAAAGTATCAGATATTTTCGCCCGCCGCACAGATATTTCTTGAAAGACTGCAGGAAAATTTCGGAAAATTAAATGAGGAGTAATTTTACTTAATGATAAAACTTAAAATAGAAGATAAGCTTGTTACCGTTGCTACCTGCGGTGAGGCCGATGTGCCCGTTGTGTATTTTAACGCGTTTGAAAATGAAGGCAGGCTGGTCGCCAGACTGCTGCGTAATAACGGCAATGCGCATTTTAATTTTGTGTGCGTTAATAAACTTAACTGGAATCACGATATGACACCGTGGAGCGCACCTCCCGTCAAAAAGAACTCAGATCCGTTTACGGGCGGCGCAGACGATTATCTGAATCTGCTAACGCAAAAGATAATTCCCGCAGCTGAAAATAATATGAACGGAATAAGCCGAAGATATATAGCGGGGTATTCGCTTGGGGGTCTGTTTGCTCTTTATTCCCTGTATAAAACAGATGCCTTTTCGGGTGCCGCAAGTGTTTCGGGTTCACTGTGGTTTGAAGGCTTTAAGGATTTTGTATTTGAAAATAAAATGAAAACCAAACCTGAGCGTGTGTATTTTTCAGTAGGAAATAAGGAGAGCAAAACTCTTAATACATATATGAAGACTGTTGAAAACAATACCCGTGAGATTGAAAGCTTTTACCGCTCTCAGGGAATTGAAACGATTTTTGAACTTAATTCAGGCAATCATTTTCAGAATATCGCAGGCAGGATAGCCGCAGGTCTCAACTGGCTTACTCGGCCGTGAACAGTTTGCAAAACAGAATTGTTTGAAAATAACACTATTTTCTTGAAAGTGTTCGCATAAACGAATATAATAAAACTGTACGGTTAAGCGAACAGAAACAGATTTATAAAATAAAACAGTGTTTGCGTGCTGTGTAAAAAAGCCGTTACGGAGATTTATATGGATTATATAACTGCGCGTGAAGCCGCCGAAAAATGGAATATATCAGAAAGACTGGTCCAGAAATACTGTTCTCAGGGCAGGATAGACGGAACTAAAAAGTTTGGTGCATCGTGGGGGATACCCGCCGATGCCGACAAGCCGTCAGACCCGCGAAAGAAAAACTGCAAAAAGAATATGAAAAGCGAAAAACCTGTATCAAACGGCTGTCTTATGCCGCTTATGAATACAGTGTTTGAGCCGGGGCACTGCCTTGAATATATAGAGAGAATGGAAGATTCCCCTTCTAAAAAGATTGCTCTTGCTGAGTATAGATATTTCAGCGGCAATCCGGAAGAAGCTGTAAAAGAGGCACAGCTTTTTTTGACGGATAACGATATTCAGCTTCGTCTTTCAGCCTGTTTTATATATTCTTATGCAAATCTTTCAATAGGTCAAATAAACCGGGCAAGATATGCGCTTGGTGAGGTCAAAAACGCACTTGCTTCACTTGATGATAATTCGCCCGAATATTTAAAAGCGGCATATGCTTTTATAAACACAGCTGCATCGGTTTTGCTCCATCTCCCTCTGCCTGATGATATACCAAACGCAAAAGAGTTTCTTCCTTTGCTTCCTCCCGGTCTCAAGGCATTTGCGCTTTATGTTCAGGCGCATTATACATATCTTCAAAAAGATTATTCTAAAAGCCTCGGCATAGTTGAAACTGCACTTGCAGTGCAGGGTGAAATTTATATCATTCCGGCAATTTATCTTCATCTTGTTGCGGTAATGGATCTTATGAGCCTGCGTAAGCCTGAGCAGGCAAAAGAACACCTGCTTGCCGCATGGAAAATTGCTCAGCCTGATGACTTGATAGAGGGCTTCGGAGAGCATCACGGATTGCTTGGCGGAATGCTTGAGGCGGTTATAAAACCCGGTTGGCCGGAGGATTTTAAACGCATAATCGCCATTACTTATCGATTTTCAGCAGGGTGGAGAAAGGTACATAACCCCGTTACAGGGCATGATGTTGCCGATAATCTAACCACCACTGAATTCGCAGCTGCAATGCTTGCAGCAAGGGGATGGACAAATCAGGAGATATGCGCTCATTTGAATGTTTCCCAGAATACCGTTAAGCGGCATCTTTCATCTGCTATGCAAAAGCTTGGAATCAGCCGCCGAAAAGAACTGAAAAAATATATGTTGCTTTAAACAATGCCCGCGGTTTTCCCGCGGGCATTACCTGTTTTTCATACTGTTTCAGGTGATTTCAAATGCTGATTTTTATGGTAAAGTATATATTAAGGAATATATTTATTTTCCGAAAAATAAAGGAGGAAATTTTATGAAGCACAAATTGTTAAAAGGAATGTTAGCAGCATTTATGCCGGTATTGTTAATTATTTGTATGTTCCCTGTAACAGCATTTGCAACAGAACCAACATACATTTATGTTGCCGGTACTGACATTTTAAATGAACCAAACTACACTATGAACTGCGGTAACGGAACTGCAGTTTATTCCCCTGAATCAAACACCTTAACCTTAAATAATGCAGAAATTGACAGTACATACGGCGAGGGCGATAATTCAAAGGGCGCTATTACGTTCGATGGTGATTTAAACATTGTTTTATCCGGAGACAATACTATTACATCCACTTCTTGCGGTATTGTTAGCAGAACCGGCGGGGTTCTTAATGTGACAGGTGAAAACTTGCACATTAACAGTGCTTATTATGGAATTATGTTAGGAAGAGGCGGAAATAGTTCGCTTGACGCTGATATTACAATGGATTCCGCTTCAATAGATGTAGAAGTAAATGGCTCCGGAAATTACGCTGGTACCGGAATTCAGGCTGAGGGAACATTGTCTGTAAAAAATCAGTCAAATATTGTAATTAATGCCAGTCATATGGCACTGATTGGAAACGGTAGTATTTCTATTACTGACAGTACGGTAAATGCATATGCTGTTTCGCCGGACGCATACCAGGCTGTTTCATCAGATAATGAAATAATAGTTGATAATTCTGCATTTGACATTAAAACTCTTTCTACTTACGGCTCTTTTGGATTGTGGTCCGGAAATGATTTACAAGGAACAGTTGGAACTATTAACATCATTAACAACAGTAAAGTAACAGTCAAAGATATAATGGGGTGCAGTGTGTATTGCTGGGGAAGCATTAAGGTTTCAGACAGTACACTTGAAGCTACATCTACTGGAGATTGGGGCGTTTGGGCAGCTCAAGATATGCTGATTGAGGGCGCATCAAGAGTTATTGCCAATGGATATAGAGGTTCAATCGGAGGAGGCAATTCTTTCATATTGACGCCAAACAACGAAAACTTGATTGATGTATGGACAGGCGACAATGCAGAGAATGCTGTAAAAATTAACGGCTCTCCGATAGCTGAATCAACTGATTTTTCAAATACCAAGGCTCTTTATTTTAGAAGTGAGGTTCACGCACACGATTACGTGCAAAAAGTAGTTTCCGATAATTATAAAGCAAGCGAAGCTACCTGTACTGAGCCTGAAAAATATTATTATTCCTGCGAGTGCGGAGAAAAGGGTACTGAAACATTTAGTAGCGGAGAAGCACTGGGACACAGCTATAAAGACGGCAAATGTATTGTCTGCGGAGCAGTTGACCCAAACTATGAGCCGCCGACAGAAAATACAACAAATCAAACTGATACAACCACCAAAACTGATACGACTTATAAAAACGATACCCCCTCAAAAGATACAAGCACAAAATCGCCCGATACTGGCAATGATAGCCTTGCAGTTTTGTTTGCAATGTTAGCCGCTGCGGGAGCAGGGGCAGTGATCGTTTCACAGTGTCCGAGAAAGAAAAAATACAGCAAATAAAAATATGATTTAAAATTATAATCAATTAAAAACGCCTATACGGTTAAACCGTATAGGCGTTTGCTTTGTTATAGTATCGTTTGCTATTGTTGTTGCTATTCCGCTACAGCCCACAGTGTGCGGTTTCCGTCTGAAACTGCGGATAACGTCATAACATTTTTGCCGTCTTTTGTACCTGTGCAGAATGCGCCGTAAAAAGTTTCTCCGTTAATATTCAGCGTGAATGTATATGAATTTTCGTCCAATTTCAGCTGGTATTCGTTTCCGTCAATTGTAATTATTCCGTCCTTTATCTCGGCGGCTGAAACAGGCTCTATTGTGTCGGTAATCTTTGACCAGTCGTCTGTATTTTTTGTATCAGCGGAAAAGAAAATAGCTTCGTATGAGCCGCTGATGTCAGATGTTGTTACGGCTGATGCAGTTTCACCGTTATATGAGAGCGGCAGCATCGTCAGCCAGCCGTTTGCGGTTCTAAGCATCTGATGCACCTGCACATTGTGGAACGCGCCCTCGCCGTCATTGTATCTCTGGTGATATACCTGATAAATTCTGCCGTCATCATCAACAAGGCAGGAGGAGTGACCGGGAGAAAGCACAGCTTCTTCGTCAGTTGAAAACTGATAGTTGCCAATGATTTTTGTGCCCGTGCTTACCATATCAGTGGCATAACTGCCCGCCGCGTCAACATACGGCCCGTCAGGATTTTCACTTCTGTATTCACGGATATTGTATCCGTCAAGCGCGCCAAGTCCGCCGTATGTAAGAAACATATAGTAATAACCGCTCTCATAGTCATAAACTATGAACGGGCCTTCTCCAGTTCCGTTTGTTGCCTCGTTTGTGTATGATATCTGTTTGCCGAAATAAATATCATAACCGTTTGTATTGCGCATTGCGTCATAGTCCGGCATGCCCGTTTCCTCAATAAGCGGCATAACATAAATTCCGCCGCTGTATGAGCCGTACGCAAGCCAAAGATTGCCGTCTTTGTCATAAAACGCAGCAGGGTCGATTGCGTTCGGATATTTGCCGTATGAGCAGTTATAATTTCCGTCGCTGTCAAACCAATCCTTGCTTTCAACCTCATCTTTTGTAAACGTGCCGTTTTCAATAAGGTCGTTTATATTCGTAAATGAGTAATGCAGCTGGTTTTTAGGCTTGCCAAACAGAGTTGTTCTGTTGCTGAATCCGCTGTATATCATCGTGTCAACAAACTGAAAAGTGCCCTCAGGACTGTCTGAAACAGCCATCCAAATAACTGAAGCAGTTGTGCCCCAAACTGATGAGCAGGCATAGTAGCAGTATTTGCCCATAGCTTCGTTATAAATTACATCGGATGCCCACACGTTGGTTTCCCATTCGTCCTCGCTCTTTTCAAACAGCCTTTGCGCACCGTCGCACCAGGCAAACGCTTTGGCGTAACTTTCTCTCAGCGTTGAGCCTTCGGCTACAAGAGTTCTGTTGCTGTCAAATACGCCTGAGCTTATGGTGTTCCAGTTTATCAGATCACTGCTCTTGGCAGACGCTATGTGTGAGCCAGTTATGTAATAAGTTCCGTCCTGTGATTTGTAAATTGACGGGTCGTGAACTGATACTCCGTTGCTGTCATCAAAATTCAGAGCGTCGCCCTCAATAGGCTCTATAATTGCGTCCGTGCTCCCAGCGCCGCCGCATCCTGTAAAGCACATTATTATGAAAATAATTGATAATAAAAAAGATAAATATTTTATTGGCTTTTTCATATACTCACCTCAGTCCTATTTTACCTTTTATAGGTTGAATTTACAATATTCTTTTAATAATGCCTTTTTAATTTATTTGTGCCATTGGTTGCTTTGCTGTTTCTAATATGATAATATAAATATAATATTTCAAAGGAGATTAAGTTATGCTTTTTATTGAATATCCGAAATGCTCAACCTGTCAGAAAGCCAAAAAATGGCTTGATGAAAACGGCATTGAGTATACAGACAGGCATATAGTTGAAAACAATCCCACTTATGAAGAACTGAAAGAGTGGCATGAAAGAAGCGGACTGCCGCTCAAGAAATTTTTCAATACAAGCGGTATGCTTTATAAATCAATGCAGCTCAAGGATAAGCTGCCGACTATGAGCGATGACGAACAGCTGAAACTTCTTGCTACGGACGGTATGCTTGTTAAACGCCCGCTTATAGTATCAGATGATTTTGTTTTGACAGGTTTCAGAGAAAAAGAGTGGACTGAAAAACTAAAATAAAGAAAGAACAAGGTGCAGAAATAAAATCTGCACCTTGTTTTTGTCTGCAAATTATTTGTTGTTCTTTTTCCAGTTTTTGTCAAATCCCGGATTGAACGCATAAAAGTTCTTGCTGTCCATTTTATCTGTCAGCAGTCTAAGCGCTTCACCTTGAAGGCAATCTTGTAGCAAAATACAAAAATTAAAAATATGACCGATAACTCAAATATTAAAACAATCAAATATACATTATATATAATGAACTTTAACTTTTTTTATGGAAGCTGTTGATATAAATGTAAACGATGGGTTAAATAAAAATCTTATTTAGAAAAAATAATCTGTAAGGCAAAATATTGAAGAAAAATTTATATTTAATTATATATGGTAAAATAAATGATTAAAGATTGACGAAGCATATACTGGGTGATAATATATTACTATGGGAATAGCTGTATCTGAAAAATTATTTTAAGGAATAATATAATAATGAGTGATATTAGTATAGTTTCAATTCGTAATGATTCAAATATCAAACCGCTTTTTTATCATGACATATGCGATAAGTACGATTATTTAATTGCTGCGGGATGTGGTGTAATATCCAGTTTGGTTGATATATTTTTAGTTGGCACTCCCAGAGACAGTAATCTTAACAACTGGAATGATGCTCAGGTAGACAAAGCTGTAAAGTCTTTTGCTAAACTTTGTGGTTGGTCTCCAAAAGCCGGAAATGAAAATAATATTTCTAGTGCAATAGGTTTTCTGGAAAAGAAGTTCCCAGTTAATTATGATCAAAGACACTCTGGTGATGTCGGCAATTTATTTAAAATGTCAACTAAAAATCATCATATGAAATCCCTTTCTCACTCGCCAGATATTGTAGGACTGTTTTTTTCAATATTAAATCAATTTACTTCAACATCAACTTTTATTAGTGATGGTAAAATTATTACTATTCAAACAAATACTTTTGAATTACAAGGTCATAGTTTTATATCCAAGTTATTTTGTGGTATAGCAAACTGGTTTGGTCATATAATGTCGGATATAGCTGGTAGTTCTGGCTCCTCTAAAAGGGGTAGTGGGGTTACATTACCATTCTTTGAGTTGTTTCAGCTATGCGATTTTGGTAGCTTTCAAGTTGGAAAATACAGAAATACTTTAGCAACTGTTGCAACGAAAGTATTTCAAGAAGGATATGATGCCCGTTTTGGAATTACTATGGCAATTCCTGTATTGTTATGTGATTTATCAATTAAGCTGATATGGGCGATTAAACACTATTTTTATCATAAGAGACCTTTGAATGAATGTATTCCGTCAAAAAAACATGATGATTTAAGAATGATGTTACTTGTTGGTGATGGTACACTGTGTTTAATTGATGGAGTGGATGCTGCTATTCGTTCCGGAGGTAACTGGGTTGAATTCATTTTGCGACTGAATATTATAGCGTGGTTTCGTTTGGTGTCTTTGGTGCTTCGCGAGATTTGTATTAGATTAGGTATTAGTTTTCCACTTCAAAAGCAACTAGATGCCTATATTAGAATTAATGAAGCACTGTCTTTGTATTTATCACAGCTAGAACAGAGCAATTTTGACTTTTTTGTAAAAGAAACGCAACGATACAAAGAACTGATTTCTATGTTTGAAAATACAAATAGTGAAGCTCAACTCAATGCTCTTTTAAAAAATGAGTATGAATCAATTGGACTATCCCTTCCATATAAAGGCAACTTTGGAGAATTTATGGAAGATTCCTCGACTGTATTGGAGTTTAAATAATGTTTGACTGTGATAAATGCGGCGAATGTTGCAGAAATTTAGATAAATCTTCAATATACAATTCTTTGCATAACTGGGATGGTGTATGCAAATATCTAAAAGGTAACTTATGTAGCATTTATGAGAATCGACCTCTGCTTTGTAGAATAGATGAATGCTATGACAAGTTTTTTAAAAGTGTATACACATATGAAGAATATATTCATCTTAATCGTTTATGGTGTGCTGAATTGAAAAAAAGAAAGGAAAAATAAATATGCCATTACCATTGTTTTTGGGTATAGGAGCCGCAATAGCTGGCGCAATCGGTGTAGGAACCAGTATAAATGGGGCAGTAAAAATGAAGAATGCAAATAATTTGATGAAATCTGCCAAAAATCAACACGAACAAGATATTAAAAAATTTGAAACTAAAAATAAAGAAACCACTGAAGTTATGGATGAACTTGGAAAGCTGGAATTGGAAATATTACATAGTTTTAGTAACTTTTCTGATATTTTTGAACAGATAAAAAATAGGCCTATTTTTGAAAATTATACTCGAAAAGGTATAACACTTCCTAGGTATGATGGTGAAAAGATTAAAGAGGTGTCTGTTGGAGCCGGAGTGTTGCTTGGAGGTTTAGGCGGAGCTGGATTAGGCACAGCTGGAGGATTTGCAGCCGCTGGTGCAACAACAGCTGCTGTTATGGCATTAGGAACGGCTTCCACGGGTACAGCTATTGCTTCGTTAAGCGGAGCTGCGGCAACTAATGCAACTTTGGCAGCGCTTGGCGGAGGTGCTTTAGCTGCCGGTGGTGGTGGAATTGCATTAGGAACTACGATTTTAGGAGCAACAACATTGGGTGTAGCTTTGTTAGTAGGAGGTGTTATCTTTAACTTTACAGGAAACAAAATTTCAAATAAGGCTGATAAAGCTTTTCGGCAAATGGAAAAAGCTAAAATTCAAATAGATAAAATTTGTAAATATCTAAATAAATTAAAATCTACATCAATTAAGTATTATGACACTTTAAAAAAAGTAAATTCTATTTATTCTAAAAATCTAAAAGAACTGGAAAATTGTGTTAATGTTCTTGGACATAAGGACTGGAATCAATTTTCAGATGAAGAAAAGATGATTACAGAAAATACTGTTTTATTGGTTGGTGTTTTATATAATATGTGCAAAGTTGAATTGGTAATTCAAGCAAAAAGCAATGACGAAATAAACACCATAAATGAAAAAGCAATAGATGAATCTATTAATCAAGCAAATGTATTATTGGCTGAAGTTTTTTAATTATATGATATATAATATATGATGCTTTCTTTAATAAAAATAATTGAGTCAAATGTGAATACAAGTATCAAGAGTAATGAAATAAGGAGAACTAAACAATGGCTTATGAAACACCACTCACAATTGCGGAAGTAATGAGAGATATTTCTGCAGATAAATATGTACTTCCTTCTATTCAGAGAGAATATGTATGGTCTACGGAGCAAATTGAAACTTTATTTGATTCATTAATGCGTGATTATCCAATAGGAACTTTTCTGTTTTGGGAAATCAGTAAAGAGCATGTTACTGATTATGACTTTTATGGATTTATTAGAAACTATCACGAAAATAAAAATGTTCATAATAAAAAAATCGACCTTAAAGGGTCCGATGGTGTAACCGCTGTCCTTGACGGCCAACAACGTCTTACTTCTATTTATTTAGGATTAAAAGGTACATATGCATATAAGTTAAAATATATGTCACGAAACAATCAAAACGCATATCCTATCCGTAGACTTTATCTTAATTTACTATCATCTCCAACAGACAGTGATAATGCATATGAGTTTAAATTTCTTACCGAAAAAGAAGTGGAGAATAACCAGAATACGTATTGGTTTGAGGTCGGTAAAATTCTTGATATGCAAGAAGACGGAGACGTCTCGATGTTTGTTACCGACAACATTAGTTATTCGGACCATTACGAATATTCAAGAGAACAAGCCAAGTTTGCTATTAATGCGTTATCACGATTATACAATATTATAAATAAGGCTGGTACAATAAGCTATTACAGAGAAAAAACGGTAGAGCTGGACAAAGTATTGAATATATTTATAAGGGTGAATAGCGGAGGTACTAAACTCAGTTACTCTGATCTTCTCCTCTCTATTGCATCTGCTCAGTGGGAATATCACGATGCAAGGGAAGAAATCACAGAGTTTGTAGACGAGGTTAATTCTATTGGCGATGGCTTTAGAATTAATAAGGATTTCGTTTTAAAAACCGCTCTTGTTCTCAGTGATTTTTCAAATATAGCTTTTAAAGTTGACAATTTCAATAAACAAAATATGATGAAAATTGAATCACTATGGGATGATATTAAAAAGTCGATTAGGCAAGCTGTTCTTCTTGTTTCATCATTTGGATATTCAGGAGAAACTTTGTCCTCTAATAATGCTCTAATTCCGATTGCATATTATCTTTTTATTAATGGTATGCCGGAGAATTTTGTGGATTCTGGAAACACAAAAACTAACAAAGATAAAATAAAAAAGTGGCTTATACGATCCTTACTGAAAAAAGTGTTTAGTGGACAACCTGACAATGTTTTGCGTCCAATACGAGATATTTTGAAATCTAATGGCTCTAATGATTTTCCTATAGATGAAATTATTGATAAGTTCAAAGGAACTAATAAATCTATTCAATTTACGGAAGACGATATAAACGAATTTCTTCTGAAACTAAAATATGGAAAATCCGACACTCTTTCAACTCTTATGCTGTTATATCCGTCGCTTGATTTTAGTAATAAATTTCATGAAGACCATATGTATCCTAAGAGTAAATTTAATAAAGCATATCTCCGCAAACAGGGTGTTGCTGAGGATAAATTGGATTGGTATATCGAAAGTGTTAATAATATTTGCAACCTTCAACTACTGGCTGCGCAACTAAATGAAGAAAAACTTGAAACTGATTTTGATGAATGGTTTATTTCTCAAAATCCGTCTGATAATGATAAATACCAATACAGAGCAATTAATTATTTACCAGATATTGACTACACATATATTAATTATCCTATTGTTATGGAAGAAAGAAGAAAATTATTAAAGAATCAATTAATCAAAATACTTCTATAAAAGCTTAAACTTTATGAATATGCATTTAATTTGATGAATGGCTGGATATTTAAACTTCCTTGTGGTATGTTGTAGTACTGCAAGGGAGTTGTTATTTATGTCAACGCTACAAGAGTTATGGTATGGGAATATTAGACCCAATGAAAACAAAGTTATTACTTATGAAGAAAAAAGGCTGGTTAAACTAATGGCCAGGCATCAGGATTATTTAAGATCGAAACTTAACGATAAAGAACTTGATGAGTTTGAAAAATATATGTTATGTTCCGATGAGTATACCTCTGTTGTTGAATGTCAAGCATTTGAAATAGGATTTAAGTTAGCAGTAAAAATATTGACTGAATCAAATTAAAGCCGCTAGTAAACTAGCGGCTTTAATTCTATATTATTTTCTTTGTAAAGTCACAATAGATTCTACATTTTTTGAATTAATTCTTAAATAAGAATAAGTATTTGTTAATTGATAAAATCTGCTATTCAATCTCAATTTTTTGACAGCAGATTTTTTGTGTTTATATACCAGTAAACTCTCGGTGAGTAATTTTCACATTACTCTTTGTCTTCTATTAGTTTTGCAACAATATCTTTTTGCTGATTGTTAAACTTAAAAACCATAAACATATTTTTTCTTGTTGTACGAAAAATGTTATCATATGTGTGAACTTTCATTAATTTTAACAAGTAGCTTATTTATAATACAAATATTTGAACTGTTAAATCAAAATAATAACATTTATTGTATTTAAATAGTTGCTGTGGTATTATAAATATGCAACTTCTCATAATTAGTGTTATCAAGAACTTGTATTTACATCTAAGAAGGTTTTAATATGCTACCAGAAGAAAAAGCAAGGATTAAAATAGATAAGCAATTGAAAAACGCCGGATGGGATATTGTTTCCCGTGATGAGTATATTCCATCAAACGCATTGGCAGTTAAAGAAGCTTTAATGCAGGGAAACAAAGAAAGTGACTATTTGCTTTTTGTAGATGATAGAGCCATTGCTGTTGTTGAAGCAAAAAAAGAAGATAACACTTTGGGCGATATTGTTGCAGCACAGGCTGAAGCCTATTCCAAAAATCCACAAAGCTGGTATCCTTTATGGTTTGACGGGCAGATTCCGCTAGTTTATCTTGCAAATGGAAATAAAATATATTTTAAAAATATGCTTACTGATCCTGACGGAGATTATGTTGAGTTAACCGAAATGCATTCCCCTAAAAAAATGTTGCAAATAATCGGTAAGAAGTCTGAATACAGTGCGTTGCCGAGAATTGAAAAACAGGGTTTGCGTGATTGTCAGTATGAGGCAGAGGTTGCTCTTGAAAAGGCCCTTAAAACGGGTCAAAAAAAAGCACTTGCTGTTCTTGCTACCGGTTCCGGCAAAACATATTTGGCATGCCTTGCAGCATATCGCTTGCTAAATTATACCCCCACAAAGAGAGTCTTATTTCTCGTTGACCGAAACAATCTTGCAAGACAGACTGAAACTGAGTTTGGCCTTTTTGACCGTACAGAAAAGCAACAACCAATGAACCTACTTTATCAAATTAATCGATTAAAAAGTAATGACGATATCGGTGGAGATATAATTATTTCCACTATTCAAAAACTTTTTGCTGTTTTGACAGGGCAAAAATTAGTTGAGGATAACGAGGATAAAGAAGATGAAAAACAGTTTAGTTTTTCTGATAATGAAAAGTCAGAGCCTGAAATAGAATTAGGAGATGACTTGAAATTGCCTCCTGATTATTTCCAATTTATCATAATCGATGAATGCCATCGTTCAATTTACGGCAAGTGGCAAAGAGTACTTAATTATTTCAAAGATGCAAAAATATTAGGATTAACGGCTACTCCTACACCAGAAGCTTTTGCGTTTTTCAACAAAAATACAATTGAAGAATATACTTATGACGACTCTGTTGTTGACGGCGTCAATGTTCCTGCAAGGGTTTACAGAATAAAAACCAATATTACGGAACACGGCGGCTCTATTAATGCAGGAGATATCGTAAAAGATATGTCAAAAGACGGTGCTGAACTGCCAGAATATGTTGCTGAAGAAAGAGTAGATTACGGCACAAAACAGTTAAATCGTTCTGTTATCAATCCAAGTCAAATGAGAGAAGTCATTACAGCATATATGGAGTCAATCTATACAGATTTATATCCTGATAGAGAAGAAAATTGGAGGTACATTCCAAAGACTCTCATTTTTGCAAAAGATGATAATCATGCCACACAAATTGTAAATGTAGTTAAAGAAGTTTTTAAGGAAAAATTTGAAGGTGGCGAAGTGCCTGCAAAATTTGTGCAGAAGATTACTTATTCTGCCGGTGACTCCAATGCACTTATTCGTGATTTAAGAACCGAAAAGGATTTTCGCATTGCGGTAACAGTTACTCTTGTAGCAACCGGAACCGATGTAAAGCCTTTGGAAGTTGTGTTCTTTATGAATGATGTACAATCAGAGGTGCTGTATACGCAGATGAAAGGCAGAGGCTGCCGTGTTATCAATGATGATAAATTAAAAGAAGTTACACCTAACGCTACAACGAAAGAGTGTTTTTATATCGTAGATGCTGTCGGAGTCACTGAGCACGACAAAACTATACCAAAACCTACCGGTACAACAAATGGCAACGGTGGGAATAAAACTCTTAAGCTTGATCAGCTGCTCGAGCATCTTGCACACGGAGAAGTAAATGATGACAATCTTGCATTGCTAAGAGATTACTGTGCAACAATTAATAATCGGTATGAGGATAATCCTTTGTTTGGCAGGCATTTAAACATCTTTATTTCGGATTTTGGCTTTGCACCGAAGACATTGGCGAACGCTGTAAACAAAGCGCTGTCAAGCGGAAGTCTCCCCGAATACATTAGCATTTCTGCACCCAACGCAGAAAGGAAAAGTTTGATTCATTGCCTGATTGCAAATGTTGAGGCAAGAAAAAAGCTTCTTGAAATGCACAGGGGATATTTTGCAGTTGCACCGGATAAAGATAAAATCATATATCAAGGATTTTCAAAAGAAACAGCAAGAACTTTCATAGAATCTTTTGAAAAATATTTGAGCGAAAATGCTGATAAAATCGAAGCTTTACGCATCATATACAATTCAGAAGATACCGTTATTACGCATTCCATGCTTGTAGAATTGCGGGACAAGCTGCTTTCAGAAAATCGCTTGTTTAAACCGTATACTATATGGAGCAATTATAAATTGCTGGATATGAACGGGCATGTGGAAGAACTGGATAAGAAGCAGAATATGAATGCGCTTACCCATTTGATTCAGCTTGTTCGCTTTGCTTACAAGAAAAGCAGCAATCTCAGGAGTTTGCTCAAAGGTTATTCACAAAGATTTACTCTCTACTGCGGACAAAACCAGCGCAGTCTTACTCTTGATCAACAGGAAATTATGAGACAGATTGCAGATTATATCATAAACGACGGTTATATTGACGCAGTGGAACTCAACGCCGTTGATACAGATCTTTGGCGAAAAGCGATTACAAGTTTCGGTGCCTCGGCGTTGACGAGCGAGATGATCGAACTATCAAAATTCATTTTAAAGGCGGCTTAATATTATGGCAAATACACAAACAAAAAGCGAATCCACATTACTTAAAAAGGTATGGGATATAGCAAATGTTCTTGCAGCTGCAGGCGTAGGATTTACTGATTATATTACCCAGCTTACTTATATTCTTTTCCTTAAAATGGATGATGAAAAGGAAGCTCTCAGTCTTGGAAGTTCTTTGCCTGATGGCTACAAGTGGAAAGATCTTGTTGACCTCAATGGATCTGATTTAGTAGAAAAATACGAGGAGATACTTGCAGAATTAGCAAAGGACACTGGTTTGATCGGCACAATATTTACTAAAGCCTCCAACAAAATCGACAGCCCTGTTCATCTTGCAAAAGTTATTCAAATGGTGGCAAGTGAGAATTGGTATATGATGGATGGAGACTTTAAGGGAGCCATTTATGAATCCATACTTGAAAAGAACGGGCAGGATAAAAAGAGCGGTGCCGGTCAATACTTTACTCCTCGTGCTTTGATTAAGGCAATGGTTGATGTAATTGATCCTAAAATTGGAGAAACCGTTGCTGATCCAGCTTGCGGAACAGGTGGTTTTCTTCTTGCTGCTTATGAACATATGAAATCACAGAGCAAAGAAATTTCCAAACAAATTTTTTTGAAAAACAATGCTCTATTTGGTGCAGATAATACACCGCTTGTTGTCACTCTTGCTTCAATGAATCTTTATTTACATGATATCGGAACCAAAAAAAGTCCTATTGTTTGTCAGGATTCACTTCTGGATACTTCAGATAAAATGTATGATATCATTCTTGCGAATCCTCCTTTTGGGACAAGACCTCAGGGAAGTGTTGAAGTTGCAGCAAACAGACCGGAATTTATTAAAACATCAGATAATCAGGTCAATTTCTTGCAGCATATTATGTCTATTGTGAAAACAGGAGGCAGAGTGGCGGTCGTTTTGCCTGATAATGTGCTGACTGACGGCAACGCTACTGCAAAGGTGCGTGAAAAGCTCTTAAAAGATTTTAATTTACATACTATTCTCAGACTTCCAACCGGTATTTTTTATGCAGGCGGCGTTAAAACGAATGTCCTTTTCTTTGAAAAAGGTTCAGAAACAA
>PPYE01320487.1_pt1 | contig 21153 bp, 8 predicted proteins | sample 1559881 | NCBI WGS metagenome assembly PPYE01 (sample SAMN08240022, study PRJNA423297) | Human gut metagenome, whole genome shotgun sequencing project.
ATTAAATATCACTCAAATAAATAATCAACAATACATGAAAAATCACAAATAAATAATCAAATAATACCTTATATTTTTCACAACCTATTTTCCAACACTTTAACCGTACCCGAATCATTCCCCAATCCCTCAGACTCCAACACCTTTTCCTCCCCCTCAATCGTCTGCAACACCTTATCCGCAAACGGCAACGAACTATTCGCCAGCATATTCTTAACCGAAATCGCCCCCGATTTCCAAAGCTCCATAAGATATTCATCCATCAACGACCTGTAACTCGACGAAGCCGTATTCTCCGACAAGCTCAAATCCATTTCCGCCCCCTTAACCTTCACCGGGTTATACCATTTACTCTCCTCACTATAATTTTTCCCCGCAATATTAATATACACCGGCGATGACCAAAACTGTTGAATCACCTTCATTATCTTACTATCCCGTGCCACCCGGAACGACTGAAAATTCGCCAGCAGATCCACCAAATTAGTACTCGCATTATTAGCCTCAGCCTCATACAACCGACCGCTCACACCCGAAGCCGCCTTCTTACCCTGCAAAGCCTCGTGAATCCCCGAAATCTCATTAATAAGCCCCATCATCAACTGAATCATCTCACTCGTACCCACATTCCGTGAATTACTCGATATCTCCTGCGGAATACCCCCGCCACCCGGCAAAGGCTTATATATGATCACCCCACCGATCTTCCTCCATTCCGAAGCAAAATCCTTCGGATGCACCCCGTCCGGAATCGTCCCTTCAGCAATAGCCAACGTATTCTTCGCCGAAGTATTCATGATAAAATCAAAAGTAGACAAAGAGCGGTTCAATATCCGTTGCTGATCCACCACATCCCCGATAAAAGAATGCACATCCCCGTCAAAAAGACTATAAAGCTCAAAAGCATACGGATGACTCTCATGCCAGTACGGAGTCTCGCCCTCCTGCAGCACATCACCCAGCGGGGTCAAATAACGATAATACCAATACCGACGTACCCTCCATTCATAATCTATCAACATCGGTTCCGCCCCCGCAGCAATAGCATCCGCACTACGCATCTCATTAATCGCCTGTATATTCCCAACCTGATCCAGCTCCGTCCAGAACATCTCACCCTTCATAACATCATGACACCATACCATTTCCCTTGCCTCCAATTTCCACACCTCGATCACCCGGCAATGCAAACTATCAAAAGGCGTATAAAAATCAATCTCGTCGATCCGGCTCGTACTCATATTCCGACTCTGATTATAAAGCCCATCCTCCCGACACTTCCTGTACAATCCCTCGATCCTCAAAGCATCCTCCCTGTTCCTCGCAAAAGAAGCAATCACATCCATCAACCTAAAATCATGCAGCTCCCCGATAACCTGCGTGTCCCAACCCCGGATATCCTCCGTAGGATTAAAAAACATACGAGCCGGATTCTTTTTCTCCACCATAACATTCTCAAGCTGAAGAGCAGAATTATAACCGTATGTCACCTTACAAAAACAAGTCGCGCTCACCAGAATCTCCAAAAGATTAGCAGCATCCAGCTTCCACACATCGTTCAACTGATACACATACTGAATAGCAATACTCATCATTTCCCCCAACTCCTGATTCTGCCTGTTACGTGCCACACAAACCGGTTCCGTCTGATTACTCTGAAACTGTCCCAATATCGACTTCGTCAACTTTCGGATCATATTATGCTGCATAGGCACACGCCCCTGATTACTAATATGCTGAGCCTCCGTAATATACCTCCCATAGCGGTTAGGATCAGGAATCAAATCGCCCCATTGCCCGTTATCCTTCCCAAAACAATACCGCCTCAACCGCTGTCTTTCCTTTCTGAAATTAGCAAGCCCGTCAAAACACTCCTTAGCCTCCCGCAGCACATCCAAAGCCTTCCTCTCAGCAACCGTATCAATCCCAACCGATTTCCTTCCAGGCGATTTAAACACCCGCTTAGCAACCCTGTAATTCACCTTCCCCATACTCCTTATCTTCTTCTCTAACTCCTATAACTACTTAACTCCTCCAACTTCTCACCTCACTCAATCCCCTCCAGCTCATCAACCAACCCCTTCTTAATCCCATTAATCCTCCTCACAATCTCCCTTTTCTTCTTACCAGACACACCCGGCAACCTCTTCTCCAGATCCAGCAAATCATGAATCTTCCTATTATGCACCTTAAATACATAATACCGCCTATATTCCGGCTTCCTCATCAAGTCCCCCATACGCTTAGAAAACTCAAAAGCATCCTCACCACGCATTTCCCGCTTATATCCGTTTATCCGCCTTTCCGTCCGCTTAAACTCATCATAATACCCATGATACAACTGATTCACCAAAGTAAAAGCATTCCTATCGTCCACCTCCGAAACAAACCGATTTACCACCGGTACATTCCTTAACACCAGATCATCACTCATCTCACCATTCACCACACTCTCCACACCCGCAGTCAACGTCTTAGCCATCTGATTAACCGTCTTCGCCATACCACCGAAATATCCCTCGAAAACATGCTCCACTTTCGCCGGATTAATATCCATAAAACCCAACTCACTCTTCGTGTACTTATCCCCACCGCCCAACTCATTCAACACTTCCGAAAACTCTATCATCCACGGAGAAGTACCACTATACACCTTCGTCCACTCCGGCATACCCTCATTAAAAGAATTCTCCCTGTATATCGGCTTCCCAAAAAAATCCCTGTTCCGTGCAATCTGAACAAAAGGCTTCGCAGCATCCGGTGTAAACGAAGACCATAAATCCCCATTCTGTCCCATAGGATTAACCGGTAGTAAATCCGTCAACTGGTTCACCAATTCATAAGGAGCGGAGAGAGGTTTCACATTCCCCGCACTCACCTGATAACACAATTCCCCAATCCCATAAAAAGCCCTCAGCTCGATCGGAAGAGGAATCGTAACAAACTTCCCTTTCAGTCCCGGAACATAAATACAAAAATTATTCCTCCGTACCCATTCCGGAAGATTATCATAAGCATCCCTCTCATCATCATCCCCGTATAGCTCGATAGCCACCGAAGTAAAAGCCGGTATCATAAACCCCGCCCAGGTAAATCCGGCCAACATCTTGGCAAACCCCACTGGATTACTTTTCGCATTACGTGAAAAATTATAAAGCCCCTGTACACCCGCATTATAAAATAAAAATAAATTCTTCAAAAAACCAGCAGAAGCACCGATCACACCACCCGTTTTATAACCCGCACCCTTCTTATTAAAATTTACCGTTATCTCCTTAGCATCCCGGATCGACTCCACAACCGATCTCCCCATTTCCCGACTCGTCAAAAAAGTATTAAACCTCGAAACATCCTCCGCCCAGCGGTTCATCCCCGAAAAAAACTCTGCAACCACCCGCACACCCTTCCAATAATCCGTCTTATGCTGAACCTTCTTAAGCTCCTTTCTCACCAGTTTCTTATACTGTTCCACATTATGAAGAGCCGTATGTCCGGTCTCACCACCATACTCAATAAACTCACGAAACAAAACATCCACCGCCTTATTCCCCTTACCACGATTAAACAACCCCCTCTTAACAGCAGCCATAGCCCTCGGTATATTTCGCACAAACTTTGCCACATACTCATCCTCCTCCTTCACATCCACCGAACTAAGCGCATAAATCAAATCCCTCGAAAGATTACTCAAAACAAACGCCGGATTCCTTGTCGTAAAATTCGCAGCCATTTGCCTGTTAAGCCGGTCCATCAGATCAAAAACAAAATGCTGGCTTGCATCCGGATTAGTAAGCCCGTTCAAAGCCTGGGCAGCCCTCGGATTCCCATTAATATAAATCACATATTCCTTCCCGTTACGCTTCACAACTACCGCATGTTCAACAGCCTCGTACCCCATAATACGATAGCCAACATCCAGGCGGCCAATATCCCTCTTAGCCAAACCCACCTTCATCAATTTACCTATCATATCGTCATGCTCACGAATTGCCTCCGCTATCTCATCCGCATTTGCCTCCGGCTTGATATCCGGAAACGAACGTTGCCATACCGGTTCCTTCGCAGACCCCACATTAATGCAATATACCTCCCTGATAGTAGCAATATCCGTCGGCCGGTTAATCACCATATTCAGAAAATGCTGCTTCATTAAATTACGATTACCCTGAAGAATAGTAGACTCCGCCATATTTCCGATCGTAGCAATAGGATCATCAGCCAGAGACTCACGTCCCTTAGCACTCTTCAACACCGAATTCACAGGATTTACCTCCGAATTAAAATAAGCGAAAACATCCCCGGCAACCTCCTCATTCCAGCCACGTAAAGGCACATAAAACTTAAACATACCCTTCACACGCACATAACTCTCCTTACTCATCAAACCACTCTCATAACCCTTTCTCAACGTTTTCTTCGTAGCCGCATTTATCAATTCCCACAACTCATCGACTTTCTTCTCCCGCCCATGCTCAAAATCATTCACCAGAATTGTAGCATACCCTTTAAAATCACTCTCATCATCCGGTAACAAGCCCGATAACCCCGAATAATCCCTCAAAACATATTCCTTATAAAGCTCCTCCCGTCTCTTCTCGTACATATCCAGCAAACTCTCATACTGGAAATCATCCAAAGCAAGCTTATCCATAGAAATATCCAACGACTCTTTGTGCTTCTCAAACCACATTTCCGCATCCCGTTCAGCAAAAACCTCATTACGCTCCAAACCATGCTTGGCAATAATATACCGCAACAAATCCTCATAAGCCGTACCATCCTCCATAATAGAAGCAATACACTTCAACAACGGTTTATAAAAATCACTCAAAAAAACCTCACACTCAGCCGTATTCTTAGACCCCAACTGATTCTCTGCCACATAAGCATTCTCATAAACCTTCAATTTCTTACCACTATATAGCTCCACAACCTCCTGAAGCCGTTTCAATGCCAACATAGAATCCTGAAAAGCCTCCTGAAATCTAAACCCGTTGCCACTTAACGCACGCTCATAAACCCCATTAATCCCTGACAAACCCCTAAACCGGATAAGCAATCTCATTCTCTCATCCAACACCACTTTACGAGAAACCACATCAGGACTATCACCCCTCATCAAGCGATTCTTTGATTTCCAAAGCAAAAACAACAAATCCGAATCCTTAATAGCAAGATCGATACCAATTCCCCTGAAAGCATTCCGCACATATCCCCTAATCATTTCCCACGTCGAGACATCACACCCTTTCTCCGCCAGACAAGCCATATACTCCTCACCAGCCAAAACCTTATCCCTATATCTTTCTATCCATACCCGACGAACAACTTCGGGTTGAGCATCCATAATCCGTTCACAAAGCCTATCAAATCTTTCCTTACCCAACAACCCTGCCATTCCTTTATGACCTACAACCTCATGCAACACAGTAGCACGTGCATCCGCAACACTCAACACATTCGGCAAAACAACAATCACCTCATCCCGGACACCATCATACCAACCTCTCGACTCACGTTTTTTTCGTTCCCTGTTCCTGTTTTCATCCACAATCTCTTCCCTGTCCCGAATCACACGCACCGAAGTATTCAATTCATACGACAAATGCCCGATCTCCTCAACAATTCTATCCACTTCCGGCATACCACTTCCTGCATCCCCAGCAAATCGATAACGATTCCCATCCTCACCATCATTTTCTGTTACAACCTTCTCATCAACACCTTTTACTTCCGTAGTCTCAGCCTTCATCTTCTCTTCCAGGTCCGCCACCTCTTCCCGAAGTCTATCCAACTTTTCTGCCTTATCAAAAGGCTTTTTTAATTCCTCTTTCAATATCGGAATCTTTTTCAAAGAACGATCCAGATCAACCCGTAACTCCTCCACTGACTTATCTACATTCATCAACTTACTCCTCACAGATTGCAATAAGCCCTGACCGCTATTTACTTTCCCCGAAAACATACCCTCACCAATCTTCAAACCATACCTAAACTCATTATTAATCAAATTATCCACATTCAGCAACAAAGGCTCTTCATAATCATTCAGATAAATTCGCAGAGGCTCGACAGGAGCAGACAAACTCTTCGCGCGAATCGAATTGTGATAAGGCAAATAACCCTTTATACCCTCATCGATTACATTCCCCAATTTTTCAACATACCATCTATCATTAATACCCACCTTAAAAACTTTACCCTCAGAAAAATAATTCTCAATAAGCGATTTAGAAGAATCTAATTCCTTGATTCGATTCCCTAACCAATCAATCCGCTCATTCTCACCCTTAATAGACTTATTAATCTCTACCTGTCTCCTTCTAAAATTACGTTCTGCCGTCTCCAACTTCTTTAAATCATACGAACGCTGCACATGCAACATAGCATACTGACTCCCCGAAAGAGTAGACATCATCTGGTCAAATGTCATATCCGAAGGAGAATCCTCTTCCGCACTATCTTCGATTTCCCTGCCAAGATCTTCACCCTTCATCATCTGATTAATAAACCGCTGTTTAATCGCCAAACGCTGATAAGCCGTAGCATCTAAAGTCTTTGCAACCCCGTAGGTAACAACCTCCACAGGAATATTCATCGCCGCATGTTCATTGCCCTGTCTCAATATTCGTCCGTTTCGTTGCTCAAAATCCATAGGGCGGGGTGGAGCATCCACATGATGAAGTGCACCCAGCAACCGCTGAATATTCACCCCGACACCCATTCTTTCCGTAGAACCCATCACAACACGAACATCCCCCTTATTCACCAAATCAAACAAAAGTTCCCGCTTCGCCCCCTCATAATTATTAATAATAGCAATCTCACCCGCAGGAATCCCCCTCTCGATCAATTTACCCCGGATATCCTCATAAAGATTAAAACGCTTACCCGGCAATTTCTCCGGAGACTGATACATATCCGAAAAAATCAACTGAGTCCCATTATAATCCCGGCTTTCCCCATATATACGCATCACCTCATCCACCACACGGTTAGTCTTACTACCCGGATCATCATAGCTATTCGGATTCAATAATCGGAGATCGATAGCAGCCTGCTTAGCCCTGTTAAAAATAAGTAATGGCACATGCCTCTTCTCCTTTTTCTCCCTTCCCGTTAAGTTCTCCCAATGCTTTAACTCACTCTTAAGCTCATCCATAACAAGCACAAGCCCATCACCCTGTGGAATAATAATCTTTGAAAACGCACCACCCTTCAACTTCGGTATCGTATTACTTTCCTTGAACTCAGGAATATCCTCCGTAAGAACCACATCCGTCTTAACCCTGAAAGCCGTCAACAACTCCGGAGCATTAATATAAGACTTAAAACGCTCCACAATCTTAAAACTCCCCGTAGCAGTAAACTCCAGAGAAGGCTCCACACTACCAAACGTCGAAGCAAACTCATCAAAATATCCAATACTATACCGATCCAATACATCCGGCGAAACAAATTTCATCATTGTCCACACCTCCGCCATAGTATTAGTAATAGGAGTACCCGTTGCAAAAATCACATTCTTACCACCTGTCTTCTCCTGAACAAACTGAACCTTCATAAACATACCAAAAGCACGCTTGCTTCTTCCCGTATCAATTCCCTTAATACGGCTCATCTTCGTAAAAAAACCCAGCTTCTTATAAGCATGTGCCTCATCCACCAACAAAGCATCGATACCCATTTGCTCGAAGGTCAACACATGATCCGTTCGCCGGTCAGCCTGCCGGCTCAAACGCTTCTCAACCCCCAACTGCCGTTTAGCCAAATCCTTAACCTTCGGAGCATCCACATTCGAAAACTGTTCCCGCAACCCTTCCAAACTACTGGAAAGCTCCCTGTACAATCCCGGATTATCCCCCTCATCCACATCCGAAAGCACAAGCTCCAGTTCGCCGATTTGCTCCCTGATATAAGCCCGTTGACGCTCCGGATCATCAGGAATCATATCCACAAACGACTGTGGAATAATAATAGCATCATAATCCCCGTATGCAATCAAACTAAAAAGCCGCTGTCGGTTCTTCGCATCCATCATCTTCTTAGTAGGAGCAAGTAAATTCACACCCGGATAAAGCTGCTTAAAAGACATAACAAACTGTTCAAGCGTTGCATTCTGGACCACAATCATCGGCTTTTTCGCTATACCCAGCCGTCGCATCTCCATAGCAACCGTTTGCATAGTAAAAGTCTTGCCCGTACCCACCTGATGAGCCAACAACAAAGAATCACGCAAAGCCCTCGAAACAGCACGTTTCTGATGCTTTCGCAGCTCGATATCACTACTCGCATTCGGATAATACTTAATACGAGGAACCGAATAGCTTTTCTCGATAAAATCATTATACTGCTCATTATACAACCGTTCAATCTCCAACATCGCATCCTCCCGGCCATACACATAATTCACAAACTCATCACCAATCGTATTCATCACAGCCTGAGCAGCAGCCGTCTTATCAAAATTCTTAACCCTTGACTTCGAACCGTCCGGATTCACAACAATATCAAATACTTCCGGTTGTTTCAAATTCAACCCTTTCTCCAGCAAATCCATAGCAGTCATACGGTCAGAACCGTAAGTCGTTCGGTTCTCCGCACTCCATTCACCCGATTTAACATCAACCACCCAGCGACCGATCTCAGAACGATAACCAATACGAGCCTCTACCTTAAAAAATTCCGAAACAAACTCCACCACATACTTTCCCGGAATAAAAGGAGAACCCAAACGCAATTTTATCTGAGATCCCGGAATATCATCCGGTACAACACCCTTCAAAGCCTCCACATTTCTTTCAAATACAGGATTATCAACCGCGGCCTCCACCGCTTCCCTGTACTTAGTCCGCACATAACCCGATAGATAAGAATCCCTATCCTCCAGAATCCCCGTTTGTGGATTAACAAAAGCCAGTCCGCCACCAATCAACCTTTCCCGCACATCCTCTTTCTCCCGGTCAGTAAGTCCCGCAATATAATCCAGATCCAACCGCCCATGATAAGCCAAAGAAATCTCCAAAGCATCCTCTAAACTATCCGCACTCGTAGGTTCCCGAACAGGAAACAACACACGTTTAAAGAAAATATCAGCCTTCTCTACAAACGTTTCCTTCTTCGCTTTCCCTTCCTCATCCAGATAATTCCGCTTAGAAACCTTCTCCAAAGCAAACACAGTATTATAATCGATATCCGAATCGATTAAAAACCGCAACCTTAAATTATTATTAAGCTGTCCATACTCCTTCACAAAAGCATCATAAGAACGATTAAGCTCCTTTCTCAATTCCTCAATATCCCCGTTATCCTCCCTTTCAGCATCGATTAAACTTTTCGCAACATCCTTAATATGTAAATACTCCACAGCAACTCTCTCACGAGATACCCTTTTCTTCCGCAAATTATTCAATGACTCACCAACCCATAAAGGTCTCACCAGCTCACCATCCATTACCTCGTAAACCAGTCCATCCTTTAATATCATTGTTCCCTCATTCTCACCCGTATCAGCAGCCTGAACATAAACAGAATCACGATTAATATCAGTCACGTTCTCTGGAAAAGAACGAATCGCCCTGTCTAACTCACCCGAAAGATCATATCCCTTCCTGGCATGAAGCGTCACATCATCACCCGAATACAAACCACCCGCATTTACCTCATGAGCAAGCCTCAATTCACCTAGCAACATATCCGGGTTCTCAGCAAAATATTCATTAACCTCAATCTGCGTCGATGTGCCGTCCTTTTTCCGTACCTCCTTGACAGGCACAACATGACGAAACAACTTAGCATACGGACTCACAAACTCCGAATCACGCTTCTTAAAAACCAAAATATCCGTTGTCACCTGAGTACCCGCATTATCCTGAAAAGCATTATTAGGTAAACGAATAGCCCCAATCAAATCCGCATTACCCTCATTAGTGACCCATTGGCGGAACTTTCCCGAAGAAACAGCATCCATACTGCTCATAGAAGTAATAAACAACCCAATACCATTAGGAGCAAGCTGCTTAATACCTTTCCCAATAAAATAATTATGAAGAGAAAAACCACTCAAATCTTTGTGCCCCTTATCATACGGAGCACTCTGTCCAAATGGCACATTCGTAATAATCAAATCGATATTCCGGTCTTTCGAATGCTCATACCCCTCGACCCGTATAGAAGCATCCGGATAAAGCATCCTGGCTATCCGTCCCGTTATAGAATCCAACTCATAACCACGCAAAGAAGATTTCTCCATAAGATGCCCGGGCATAAGCCCGAAAAAATTACCCGTACCCATAGCAGGCTCCAACACACTACCACCCTTAAAGCCCAACCGCTCAGCCAGTACCCACACAGCCGAAACAATCGCACCAGAAGTATAATGCGCATTAATAGTCGAATTTACAGCATACGTAAACTCATCAAGAGTAAGAAGTTTGATTAATTGCTCATGAAATTTAAGATACCTGGCTTTCCAGTTCTCATTGCTCACCTTATTCCTATTGAGAACCTCAGCCAAACCACCCCAACCAGAATATTGGGACAATACCTTTTTCTCCTCCGGTGACGCTTCCCGGTTTTTAGACTCCAGCTTTTTAAGAAGCTCGATCGCTTTTATATTTGCCCTGATCTTCGAAATCTCACCCTTAGGGACCATGCTCCCCACATCCCCAATCCTAAAATTTCTCCCGTTCAGTACAACACTATCCCCAAATGCTCCTCGATCTCCACTATCTCTCTTTCGCTCAACAGAACTTCCGCCTGATCGTATTCGCTTTGCGGAACTACCACCATATTCGTCACCATCTCTTCCGCTTCCATCTGACTCATTCCCTCGTTCATCAATCCCACTTCCATTTCGTTCGCCCGCTCCGTTATCCCTGTTAGAAATTCTTTCAACATGTCCTCCTTCATCATCTCGTACAGTTCCTTCGGGCAATAATCCAGCATCCACTGAACCCTCATTTTCGCGTATGGTGTCTGATAATCTTTCATTCCTGTCATTAGTATCTATCCTTGCAAATATAACATTTTCTTCCGACAAATCACCCTTATTCATCACTGAATCTGAGTCAATTATCTCCTTAATTTCATCTATTCCTTTTTCCCTTTCCTGCTCACCGGAGCGACCCATACCCCCCTCACGAAGAAAACCATCGATATCAAAACCGATTACATCACTATTACTATCCATACCCTCTGAAAACACCTCCATACCCGGAGCCAACCGTGCCCCCTCATAAAACGATTTCAAGTAAGGCCTTACCTGATCCCCAAAATCATTTATCATCCGTTCGGCAAAATCCGCAAACTTCCTCGCACCAGCCTCCATGTGAAACATAGCCATTTGAGTACCAATCGAAAAAATCTCCGGATCAAACCCGACATTCAAATTACTTAACTTCTCCCTCAATCTTCCTCTCAGTTCCTCATATATTTCGCGGGTCACAATTCCATTACTTGCACCATAAGCACTATCCGTTCCCTCATTCCTTAAATCTGTTCCCTCCTCAACAACACCATCCCCGATAACCGCTGTTTTCTTTCCCGTATTCCCTTTCCGTTTTCTATTAACCCCCTTTTTAGAATCGATATTTACATCACTCAACAATGTAGCATCCTTAACCTTCCCAGTGGCATCATTTTCCCTTAAAAGATCACCATTCACAGCTTCCAGGACTTTCTCCCAATACCCGATCCGCTTATTCAACTCCTCAATCTCTACAACCGACTTCCGCTTATTTGCAATATCCCTCTGAATATCACCCGTTGGTTTAATTACATGCTTCTCAATCCTCTTCCTCTTACTATTTATCATAGCCTCAACAACACCAATCAGTTCCTCGACATCATCATAAATCTCCTTCAAAGCGCCCACACTCACCTCAACAGGCGATTCCTCAAAAAGCAAATTCCCTTTATCATCCCTGTCTATAAGATCCATAAACGAAATTTGCTTTTCAATTTCACCTTCAACCAAACCATTATCACCACTCAATTCCGAAGCCCTGTTTCCATTATCCACAACAAGACCCTCCTCACCAACATTTAAACCCTTTATTGCCCCTTCATCATTATTCTCTACCATCCCTTCCTGCAAAGAGATCATATCCTGATAAGCATCCTTAAACTCCCGTACCGAAACAGGTACAACCTGCTCATTACCCTCATTATCCAAACCAACACACAAAACCTCATCCGGAGTAACCTGAACCACTTCCAGTTCCCTTTCATTCATCACAAATCGAATACCCGGAAGAGGCTCTGGAATCTCCGGACTATAAGAAAACTGCTCGGAAACACCCTCCGAAATACCCTCCACAACCTCTCTTTCCATTACCGCAATCCGCTCTTCCAATGAAGCCACCACCACACTTCCCGGCATTAACCGATCCTTCCCAATCTGCTCACGCTTCAATAAACGATTTCCCGCATCATCCACATCCTCATAAGCAACAATCACATAATCATTCCCGTCTTCGATCAACCCCGAAACAATATCCACCGCACGTCCCTCATCCGTACCATCCACCATACGAGCAACAACTAATTGACCGTTACTCAAATTGACCCGTGAATTCATTTTCTCCCTGTTCTCATCCACAACATCCACAATCTCTTTATGTACCCCTGAAATCATAGCATCATAATGAGACTTAACCGCCACATAGGCCATAACAGCCCGCTTTTGTTCCCTCGAAGCACCCGATTGCAAATACTCAGCCAGATATGCCTTACGCTCACTCATATCCATCCCATCTATCAGCCCGCGAATTTCCACACCCTCTTTCGGATTAGCGCATGTAGCATCAAACCGCTCACCAAGCAAAGACAAATTCCTATTCACCTCATAAGGACTCACCGGTTCAGGATTAATACCGGTCCCTTCATCCATCCCAATACCATGACCAGATATCTCCCCATTATCATCCGTACCCTTACCAACCCTGCCAACATAACCCTTTCCAGCATCATACAAATAAGCCGCAGACTTTATCCCAGAAAAAAAACCGCCCATAAGCGACACCCCCAAAAAGGTATCGATCTGCCGATCCATATCCGTAAAATCCGACAAAGAACTATCCTCAACCGTCAACGCATTAAGAAGCATCCCCACCTGTTCCTCCGCATACTCCCCGATAGTTCCATGCCATTGAGCCGATCTTTCAAACTTTTTAACCCCCTCCAACAACTTAGATGCCTTCGTACCCTTAAAAGCATTCCCAAACATCTTAGCCCCCAACCGGTTTAATCCCGTATACCTCATCGCACCACTCACAAGAGGGGAAAGGTAATTCCCGAACATCTCTGAATAATTCTCAATCGTACTAGCCCCAAAAGCCTTTACCAAAGCCATCCCAGCGCTATCACCCTCATACCTTCCCGCATAAACCGCATTATTACCCTCATCCAATCCAAACTTAACCTGTCCCGTCTGACGAGCAACAGCATCCGCAGCAACATTCCCAAAGCCGGTAGTAACACTCATAATGCCCGCACCGACAACATCACCCGCAACCCGGCTACCAATACGTAGCGCCCGTCCTCCGGCCGACTTCATCGCCTCCTTACCAAACCGCTTTATACCGTACCTCAACACCGACTTAGCAATACCCTTACCAGCAGCCGAAGCCGGATTCACCACAAACTCAAGCATAAACGGAATACTTTCCGCCGTAACCTGTCCCGCTTTATAACCACGACCCAGATCCGAAGAAAAATAAGCCTGAGTAGCCATATTAACCGCTGCCGCCGTAAGCAACATTTCCTCATCCTTACCCAACACCTCACCACGATCAGCCTTTTTTGCAGCCGCCTCCAAAGAAACGACATCCAACAACTTCGAAATACCCATTGCCCAAGTATCAAGATCAAAAGCCTTATTCGCAAACCCACGGCCAGCCCCCGCAAAAAAGTTCGTATTACCCTTCCTGTTAGCCTCATCAATAATAGCAGAAGACTCCGAAACCATTTTCTTCGCATGCAACAAATTCTGCTTCCTCTTTTCATCCACAAACCTCCTCGAAGAATTATCACTAAACACATTCTGCAAACCATGTAAAATCGGATGCTCATAAAAATAAGCCAATTCCTTATCAACACCCTCCTTATTGACCAGCTTCAGTTCTTCTTCAATCTCATCAAGTAAATCCCCAACTTGAACTTTATTCTGCCTCTTTTGAGCCTCCTCACTACCAAAATACATCTCTCTACGCCGGTCACTCATCAAATCCCCGTCATCCTTTACCACCAAACCACTTTCAGACCTCAAAAAATTCCTTCCTGCATACGCATCCGAACCATTACCATTCAATCCCGACACCCCCGCATGAATTCCATCCATCACATCTCCCTTATTCCCCCTCTCAAAAGAACTTTCACCATCAATACCACCAATCCTATCAATCCCGGCAACACCATTCCTTCCAACAGCTTTTTTAAGGACTTCACCCTTTCCATCCACCTCTCCATTTCCAACCACATCACCCGGATCACCCTTTAGAACACGCCCAATAGCACCCCCAACCATTCCACCCGGAACCATCTTCATATCCTCAACTCCGGTATCACCAACACCACCCGCAACCTTCTTTGTAGCTTCCGATGCCGCATCACCCTCATCCAAAACACCCGCAACATCACCCGATAGAGTAGGAGAACCTCCACCACCCAATAAACTCAACTCAAAACTATCCAGATCCCCCACATCATAACCGTCCTTAGTTATAGCAAAATGCAATATCCGTCTCTTCTTCGGGTCATCCAACTTTGCACTAAAACTATCAAAATCCCCCAAATCATACCCGTCCTTCACCAACGCATCATACAAAACCTGTCTCTTACTCCCTGGCATAAGTTACTTACAATTAAAAACCCGGAATCTTTTTCTTACCACTCTTATCACCACCACTGGAAAACCCCTCAATAGTCTTTCTCTTCAGTGTTTCCCCACTTCCCGTATTCTCAATCGACTGAGAAACCACATAATCCGCCACCTCCGGATAGCTACCCAAATTCTGTCCCACATAACTAATCGCCTGGTTCACACTTTCCGGAGAATTATAAATCAAGTTAATTTCGTTAATAGTAGCCCTATCACCCTTAGCAATCGCCTCATCCCGCATCATAGACAAAGCCTTCAAAGTCGTCGCATCAAAAAAATCCTTATCCCTAAACCTCAAATTAACCACCCGGTTCCCCTCATCAATAAAACTAAAAGTCCCCTTGTACTCACTACCAGCCCGTCCACCACCTTTCTTAGTCACATTCATCCGGTAAGTACCAGCCTTATCACGCCCAATACCTTCCATAACCTTATTATGCCGCACCGATTCCTTAAACTTCTCCTCAGCCTGCTTAGCCGAAAGCTCACCCGCTTTAATCTTTCTTCCCAACTCAGCATCCTTCAATTTCATTTCCGTACTCCATTTCCCCATATCCAATCCATCCTTCCACCTCTTATAATCTAACTGCTCACGTCTCGCAGCCTCATCCCGTAACCCCTTATATCCAGCCAACCTCGCCTGATAAGCCCCCATATCATAATTATCCCGTCTTTTCCTGTAATGATCCAATACCCTCATCTCATTCTCACTCACCATTCCCGTCACCGTCCGATCCCTCTTATTAATATCCGACCCCATACTACCCGTCACACCCTCACCAAAAAGCAGAGCCAAATCAGTTATCAACCCTAACTTTCTTTGGCTCTCCATTCTCTTTCTATCCCCGTCATCCAATTCCGGACGCTCAAAACTCTCCCTATACAACTCATACGGAGTCAATCCCGGCTTCCTCTCGTGCACTTCCCTCATCCTTTCCCTATAAGGAACCCCGCCACCATTCAGAACACCCACACCGATTGGCCCATTCACACCAACCGCCTCATTCATACCACCTTTCCCAATCTCGCCACCACCTACCAAACCATTATCATTCTCTTCAATCACCTCTGAGGAAACACCAGCCCTCCCAATGGTGCCAGCCTTCTCAGAAACACCAATATTCCCGGGAATAGCAACACCTTCCAAACCACTCCCATGAATCACCCCAACTTTCCTTTCCCCAACCAAACCATTCCCATTACTCACAACCAAACCGGGAGAATCCACCACACCAGCACCCATACCTTTCCAACTATCCTCAACTGCGCCCTGTGCCTGTTCCCCCGGCTTTCCCTGTGAAATAATATCATTCAATACCTTCCTGAAACTATTCATACCCCTCGATCAATTACAACCTTCATCACCCCAATCACCAATACCACCCAATCCATTACTTTCCCTTTTGATATTTCTCATAAGCATCCCGCATCCCTTCAGGAGAAAGAGCCCGAATAGCCTCATCACTCAACCCATTACCATAACCATTCCCACCTCTGCCATCCTTCCCCCACAAACCCTTACCAAACACAACATTTCCCAACGAACCCACCGCAGCACCCGCCACATTCGCCGAATTACTCATAAAATTATTCCACTGCCTCCCCTGATTAGTATAATTAGCAATCTGCTGATTAGCCAACATCATCTTCCGCTGCTGATACCGATTCATCACATTATCCCTATGACTAGACGCCGAAGAAGCAATCTGTCCCGCAGCATCCGCATACGCCCTGTTATTCTCCTTTTTCACCGCCAAACCACTCTCCGGAGTACCTCCCATAACCGCAGCCGTATTCCGTGCCGCATCATTCCGCTCCCTGAATCTTTCCCGCATCCTTCCCAGCAAATTCCGCACATCACTCCGTTTCGTATAATCCTCATAATACTCCCTGTTAAACCAATTCTCATTATCACCCTTCATCCGGTCCAGCTCCCCTTGAGCTTTCTTCTTCTCCTTCGCACCCTCTATTCCCCCGAATAAACTCCCAGCCAAACCAACCCCCGCACCAATCGCCGATAACAACATACACCTAAATTTTTGAATAAAGCAAAAGTATGTAATGTCCTTATCAATAATATGTTATATTTTTGTATTTTTGCAATACCGATAACTGGCAATAAGTTGATACCCAAAGTACTACCACATTGCGTACCAACAAAAGCCCTTATCCCCAAGCTAACTGTCAGTCAGTAAAAAAGAAGAAGTTGATAACAGAAATAGATGATAATTACAAATGACACAACCAGTAAAAAATGCAGGAAGCACTAAAAAACGAAGCTATTCCGAAGCCGAGAAGATCACTATTCTCAAAATCCTCGAAAAAAACGACTTCAATGTATCAAAAACGGCTCAAAAAACCAACATAAGTCGCTCAAACATAAAAAGGTGGCGCGAAGAACTGGGCGATAAAGTATTCACTACCCAACCAACCACCGCCGTAATCCAACAAGTAGCCAACCAAGCAGCCAGAATCGACCTCGCCGAAATCGACAACGAAATAAAACGCAGAAAAATAGCAGGAAAAGCCCTCGACATCCTCCTTCAACGCCTCGAAGAAAAACCCGACAAATTCTCACCCTCAATCCTCATCGAACTATCCCAGCTCGATACCCAACCATCTCCCCAACAAAAACCCAATCAATCCCACCCAAACTCAATCATCGAAGAATGGACTCAAAAATACACCCGCATCACCCGCAAACTACAAGAAGAACAATAAATTATATAAGAATTATCAATAAAAATGATAACTTTTTAATTTTTCATCAATATGTCCTTTCACATTTATATATTCTTCATACGAACCTCCAAGTAGTCCATATTTTATTGGTTCCCAATCATCTTTTTTTAATTTGGCTTCATCAAAAAAGTCTTTATATATATTCTCATATCTATCAATCCTTCTTCGCCATGCAAAAGCTCCATATGATATCCAATTATTCATAAAACTATCCTTTTTTGAATAATAATAACGATTGAACGTAAGTACATATTCAAAAATATCAAAAAATGATTGATAATCTGGAACATTACGTATCAATTTTGAAAATGAAGTTAATAATTCATCTTCAATTAAACTGCTTAAAGGTGTGTATCTAGTTGAATGAGTTATTGAATTCAAGCTGTCTTTGTCTATATAGTTAGGATAAAACCGATTAAGTATATTATATTTAGATTCATTTTCATAATTATTTAGTTGGAATACTTTCGTCAATAGCCCGTATTTTTTATAATAAATGCAGGCAATACCAATCGAATATAAAGTTAAAAAGATTGTTAAGTAATGGAATTTCCTCGTAAAATCATAAAAGCTCCCATTAATTTTGAAAGGCTCCGATAATATTTGTACAACTTTTACTACTGCCTCCTCATGTTCCTCCTTTCCCCACCTTACAGCATTTATACAAATTTCCCTCAATAACTCACTCGATTTTGTATGAAATAATAGATACTGATTATAAAGTTCAGGAGTAATTCGAACACTAAAATCAACATAATCATTGATCTTATCCCATAACGATTTCGCCTCATTCTCCAGTAACTCCTCATAATCAATAAAAAATTCTGGTCTTGAAATATATTTCTTTATACGTTCAACAGCTATTTCTTTATTTAATGGATGATCCAAACTAAATCTCTCAATAGCATTTATTCTCTCATACAATTCTTTAAAGAAATCATCAGCACTATCAATTCTTATCGAATATCCTTTTCTTATCTCGCTTAGCTCTTTCAATTCCTCTTCACATCTACCTACATAAGAAAAGTAATACGGATATCTAAAACTTTCCGTTTGTTTTATAGTATCAATTAACCCTTTATCCCACTTAGCAGACCACCCGCAACTAATAAGACCAAAATTATTAAATACTTCAAAAAGCAATTTCTTCATATCCTCAGGATAAATAGATAACTCCTCTTCAGTATTCAAAAATCTTTCATCAAGGTAATCCCCATTTACTTTTATAATCGTAAGTTGACTATGAACGATAGGAGTAATACCCCTAATATCATTCGGATGTTTTATTACAGGAACTTCAATACCTTCATCTTTTAGAGCATTCTCCAATAACCGGTCGAAATTCGTTGTTATTATAACCTTAATAAATCCGTCTTTAACCAGTTTCGCTATATACTTATGAGCTTGAGAAGGTTTCTTCAGTCCATCTATATCTTCAAAATATCCCTTCAACAAATTCATTCTTTCCGAAGATGTCTTCACTAGTTTTGCCAGTAACTTAGAGTAATTAGGTTCTTCACCATACTCCTCAACAAACCACTGCTCCACATCATCCCCACAATCTTTACCACAACTAGTTGATAACTTTTTTATCAAATCGATTATTATATCCCAACCGGTTGGAATACCCGCATTTCGTGAAATACCAGAGCCTAATAGGAGTGCATATACACCTCTATTAGATTGAATCGAGAACGAAAGTGTAGTTAAAACATTATCCATAATATTCCAAATTAATTCAAATCACAAATTTAAATCTTTCTACAAATTTTATGTAATTTATTTTAAACTTATTATATTTACAAAATACAAAACTTTATTATGAAGAAGATCACACTAATTATCCTTTTAATAAATCTTTCCCTATCACCACTCAACGCAGATAATGTAGATGATTGTGTCAATTTTTGCTCTAATTTATTCGATAAATATATTTCTAAATTCTCAGAAAAAGAAAAAAGAATCTGGAATGAAAAACGTTATGATATGCTAGAAGAGATTCAAAAAGAATTTGATACAGCAAACAAAAACAAAAAGTATTATACAGACGCAGGATTAGCAGCAACTCAGTTTCTAAACAGAACCGGATTACGCAAAATGAAGTTATGGACTCAGCTTGTTAATGAAATGGGAGAAAACTATTATAAGCAACAATTACATCAATCAACATATATCAATTACATTAATAAATTAGAAAAAATATTTGAAGAATACCGAAACACAGAGAATGCATCCATATTCTACGATGATCGCGAAAAATTCATATCTCTAAAAAATCAATCCTCTGATACCACAAATGTAGCTAACGTGGCATCTTTCGTATATAAAGAACACTCAAGTGTATGGGATAACGACCCCAAAATACATACTTTTAAAGTCAATAATTGGCTTGCCAAAATAGAAGAGCTTCATCATATCGAAAATGAACTAAAAAATATCGCATCAACCGTTGAGAATAAAGAATATATAGTTGTAAAAGACAAAAATCCACTACTTCCTTTCGCTCTTTGTATTTTGACAATTATAGTAACAATTCCATCATATCTTGAGACCTACTATTTCAAATATTCAAAGAGAATATTTTATATCGCAACGATTATCTCAATAATTATTTGTCTTTTGTTGATATATAACAATCCTAGTACTCTTATAAATATGATAGTAAGCGTTATTTTTCCAGCCATAATGTTTATTATTTTCTATCGGAAAGGAATTAATAAAAAACGTGACTCACAAAACCAAGAAATTAGTAGCACAAATAACAATTAATATTTTTTGTGCCCCTTTTATTTTACAAAACAATTTCCTATCTTGCACAAAAATAAGAACAATGAGGATCAACCATTTAATCTTAGCTTATATGGTCACGATACTATGCGGAACCACTTTCGCACAAGTACCCTCTTTTAATCCTCCACAACCCAGTACATTTCCCCGTTACGACACACAATCATATTCAAACACTCGACCAGGATCACCCGTTCCTTCAGTACCTACAGCTCCCTCAAACCGGCAACAACAAATGGATATGTACCGGCAAGATCAGCTCGAAGTGAGTAGGCGCCAACACGCAATGCAGGAAATCGATGAAGCCTATAATGCTCATCTCCGCATAACGACAGCCAACAACCTAATAACAAACGGTTTCCCTTCCCGTAGTGCCGATCCTGGAACCGAACATTTCCGTTCCGCATTAAGCGAACTAAACAACATGCTCACCGATACCGCACCCATAGATCTCTGCCGTGCAGTCTACCTCGTTGAGAATGCCTATTTAGGAAACACCCAAAACTATCAGGAATTTCAAGAAGAAATAAACGAACGTGCCCAGCTCTGTCTCTGGCGTATAAAACAACTCAAACTAGATCCCAAAGACAATCTCTCATTAAACATGGCCATCTACAGCCTCATGTGTGATACACTCGATATCAAACAACCAGGTACCGAAACCACCATAACACACTATCCCGTCAATTACAACCTCGACGACTATAAAAGCGAAATAGACTTCACAAGTCACTTCGTTAGCA
>PPYE01455977.1_pt1 | contig 21149 bp, 19 predicted proteins | sample 1559881 | NCBI WGS metagenome assembly PPYE01 (sample SAMN08240022, study PRJNA423297) | Human gut metagenome, whole genome shotgun sequencing project.
CCTTCTTTAACGTCCAGCATTACTACTTCGTCTGCTACTTCGTTAAAAGCAAGAACATTTGCACATGTAGCACCTACGTTACCTGCGCCTACTACGGTTACTTTTGACATAATCTCTATATTTTGTTTAAAGTTGATAATAAAATCGCCTTCTTAAAAGCACCGCAAAGTTACAATGATATTCCGAATTAAAGAAAAATTTCCATAATATTTTTCGAGCAGTCTACATAAATTATTGTACTTTTGTCCAAAATTCAATGTAACACTATGGATAAGAGCAAAAAACTGATTATTGTCATTATTCTGCTGGTTGTGATTATCGGCGGAGTTTCTTTTTATGCTTTTCATCAAGCAAAAGAGAATAAGGAAATGAGCGAACTCTTCGCTGTGGAAAAACTGGAAATGGAAAACGAATATACCACTTTCGCCACCCAATATGATGAACTTCAGATACAGATAAACAATGATTCCTTGCGCGAAAAGCTGGAGAGTGAGAAGCTGAAAACACAGCGGCTGCTAGAAGAATTACGACAAGTAAAGACCAGTAACGCAGCTGAGATCATGCGTTTGAAGAAAGAACTGAAAACAGTACGTGCCGTACTACGCACCTATGTTATCCAAATAGATTCACTGAACAAACTCAACCAAGCACTAGCTGAAGAAAACCAAGAAGTAAAACAAAAATATACGCAGGCAACCCGTCAAATCAATAATTTATCGCAAGAGAAAAAGAATCTGAATGAAAAGGTCACCTTGGCAGCCCAATTGGATGCCACAGGAATTAGCGTAGAGCCTAGAAATAAACGTGGTAAAACAGCCAAGAAAGTAAAAGATGTGAAAAAGATAGCCATCTCGTTCACCATTGTCAAGAATATTACCGCCAAAACAGGTGAACGTACTTTATATATACGTATTGCCAAACCAGACAATGACATACTAACCCAAAACGCTTCAAACACATTCCCATACGAAAACCGTAATTTGGTTTATTCCATCAAGAAATACATAGAATACACCGGAGAAGAACAAAATGTAACCGTATATTGGGACGTAGAGGAATATTTGCCTGCCGGAACTTATCATGTTTATATTTTCGCTGATGGAACCATGATAGGACAACAAGCTTTCAGCATGAAATAACAAGGAACATTCTCTCCTTCAATATATTTAATAAAAAAACAGCCGGTTGGAAACGAACCGGCTGTTTTTTTCTCCACCAAGCAAAAGCAGTAAACATACAGATTGCAGAATTATAAAAATATTTTAAAATAACATCCAGAATATGGCTTTCTTGAAGATTTGTCTTATTTTTGTTGCATAAACAACTTAAAAAACAACAAAACAAGAACACTATAATGAAAAAGATTGCAGCTTTTATCCTATTTATCGGTGTTTTAGATAGTATTTCAGCCCAAAGCACACTCACCTTAGATAGTTGTCGTGCTTTAGCATTATCCAACAATAAAGAGTTGCGCATTTCAGCTGAAAAGATAACAGCTGCACATTATGAAAAGAAAGCGGCTTTTACCAATTATCTTCCTAAGATTGCGGCTATAGGAACCTATATGCGCACTCAGAAAGAAATCTCTTTATTAAGTGACGAACAAAAGGGAGCTATCAGTCAGATAGGGACTACCGCCCAAGGCTCCATACAGGAAACTTTCCAACAACTGGCAGCTTCCAATCCCGAACTCGCACAAATACTGCAACCACTTGCTCCCCTCATCCCAGGTATTGGAAATGCACTGAACAAGGTAGGACAAGGTTTGGTAGATGCGCTGCGCACCGACACACGCAATATGTATGCAGGAGCTGTGACCCTTACCCAACCCATCTTCATGGGAGGAAAAATCGTTGCCTACAATAAAATCACCAAATACGCTGAACAACTGGCCGAATCACAGCACGCCACCGGTATGCAGGATATCATTTTGAGTACCGACCAAGCTTACTGGCAAGTCATCTCACTGATAAACAAGAAAAAACTAGCCCAAAGCTATCTGCAACTGGTCAGCCAACTGGACAGTGATGTAGATAAAATGATAACCGAAGGTGTCGCCACCAAAGCCGACGGACTAAGTGTAAAAGTAAAAGTGAATGAAGCCGAAATGAAGCTCACACAAATAGACAACGGATTAAGCCTATCTAAAATGGTACTATGCCAATTATGCGGTCTGCCTTTAAATGATGAAATACGTTTAGCAGATGAAGACGTAGAAAGCTTAACTCTCCTTGAATATCATGTAGGTGATAATGTAGCCACCGCTTTGGCAAATCGCGAAGAATTACGAAGTTTGGATCTAGCTAATAAAATTTATGACCAAAAAGTCAATATCACCCGCGCGGGATTTCTTCCTACAGTAGCTCTGACCGCCAACTACATGGTAACCAATCCCTCATTGGTAAACGGCTTTGAACGCAAATTCCGCGGCATGTGGGCTGTTGGCGCTATGGTACAAATTCCAATATGGAACTGGGGCGAAGGAATGTATAAGGTAAAAGCTGCCAAGGCGGAAGCAAACATTGCCCGCTACCAACTGGCAGATGCAAAAGAAAAGGTAGAATTGCAGGTAAGCCAAGCCAGCTATAAAGTAAATGAAGCAGCCAAACGCCTGAGTATGGCTGAAAAAAATCTGGAAAAAGCAGACGAGAATCTGCGCTATGCCAAACTGGGATTCATGGAAGGAGTCATTCCTACCAGTAACGTATTGGAAGCGCAAACCGCTTGGTTATCTGCCCAGTCGGACAAAATAGACGCTCAGATTGATGTAAAACTGACTGAAGTCTATTTGCGCAAATCAATGGGAGTGCTTAAATAAAAATTAAAGATTAAAAACGAAAAGATATGGCAGAAAGATCACAACACAGCAATATTTTGCTGGCATTTATTTCACTGACAGCAGTCATTGTCATAGTGTCACTGATAGGTTTCTTTACACTGGGTAAAGGTCCGGAAATCATTCAGGGGCAAGCAGAAGCCGACGAATACCGTGTATCCAGCAAAGTGCCGGGACGCATTCTGGAATTTCGTGTAAAGGAAGGAGACAAAGTAAAAGCCGGTGACACACTGGCTATCCTTGAAGCCCCCGATGTAAAAGCCAAACTTTCTCAAGCACAAGCTGCCGAACAAGCAGCACAAGCCTTGAATGAAAAAGCACAACGAGGTACCCGCCAAGAGCAACTGCAAGCTGCCTACGAAATGTGGCAGAAAGCCAAAGCCGGAGTAGAAATTGCTGAAAAGTCATACAACCGTGTCAACCGGCTCTTTGAACAAGGCGTAATGTCCGCGCAAAAACGTGATGAAGCCAAAGCACAATTTGATGCCATGACCGCTACAGAAAAAGCAGCACGCTCCCAATACGAAATGGCAAAGAACGGTGCACAACGTGAAGACAAAGCAGCAGCCGCAGCCCAAGTAGAACGTGCCAAAGGTGCTGTAGCCGAAGTTTCCTCCTACATAGACGAAACGATACTGACCGCGTCAGCTGATGGAGAAGTGACCGAAATTTTTCCCAAAGCAGGCGAACTGGTAGGTACCGGTGCCCCCATTATGAACGTGGCCCGCTTGAATGACATGTGGGTAACATTTAATGTACGCGAAGATTTCCTAAAAGACTTTACCGTAGGAAATGAGATTAGCGCATTTATTCCTGCCTTTGACAAAGAAATAAAATTCAAGGTTACTTATATGAAAGATCTGGGTACATATGCTGCCTGGAAAGCAACCAAGACTACGGGACAATTCGACCTGAAGACCTTCGAGGTGAAAGCTGTTCCTGTAGAGAGAACAGACGGATTGCGTCCGGGAATGAGTGCCATCATCGAGAAATAACAAACAATGAACAATACTGTCCATAACCGTATATTCCGCATAGCCCGGCGTGAAGTGTTCCGCATCGCCACAAGACCGCTATATCTGTTCTGCATGATCATAGCTCCCTTGTTCTGTTATCTCTTCTTCACTACATTAATGTGGAACGGACTCCCTACGGATATGCCGGCAGGTGTGGTCGATTTGGACAACACAGCTACCACACGCAGCATCATCCGTAATCTGGACGCTTTTCAGCAGACTAAAATCATAGCACATTACCCCAGTTTCGCGGATGCCCGCAAAGCCATGCAGCAAGGAAAGATCTATGCTTTCTACTATATTCCAAAAGGAACTACCGAGAAGGCATTAGCAAGCCGTCAACCCAAGGTTTCCTTTTATACCAACTACTCCTATCTGGTAGCAGGTTCATTACTCTATAAAGACCAGCGCACCATGTCCGAGCTGGCGGGTGGAGCCATCGGCCGTGCCACCTTATATGCCAAAGGAGCTACAGAAGACCAGGCCATGGCATTCCTGCAGCCCATAGTCATCGACTCTCATGTATTAAACAACCCATGGCTCAATTACTCTGTATATTTGAGTAACACCATCATACCGGGTATCCTGATGCTGCTTATCTTTATGACCACCGTCTATACCATTGGAAGTGAAATGAAAACCAACACCCAAAAAGAATGGATGAGCATGGCAGACAATTCCATCACCGTAGCCCTGACCGGCAAATTGCTGCCCCAGACTGTAGTTTTCTTTGTCATGGCCACCTTCTATAATGTTTATCTATACGGTTTCCTGCACTATCCCTGTAATAGCGGTATACTGCCCATGCTGTTTGCCGGTCTGTTACTAGTACTGGCTTCACAGGCTTTCGGAGTATTTCTGTTCGGATTGTTTACAACAGTCCGCTTGGCACTGAGCACCGCCTCCCTATGGGGGGTGATTTCTTTCTCCATATCGGGTATGAGTTTTCCGGTTATGGCAATGAATCCTGTATTACAGGCACTGGCCAATCTATTCCCGTTACGCCACTACTTCCTGATTTATGTAGATTTGGCACTTAACGGATATCCGCTGATTTACGCATGGCATTCAGTAGTCGCGTTGATGTTATTCATGCTGTTGCCTTTCTTTATACTGAAAAGACTGCGCACAGTACTATTACATTATGTATATATTCCCTAAAACGGCAAACAGGTATGAAAACATATAAACTCAAAGATATCATCTCACAAGGAACCAAGGACCTTTTCTACATCTGGTGGCAAGAGTTGAAAGCAGTTGTAAAGGATCAGGGTGTACTTATCTTCTTCATTCTGGTACCACTAGGCTATCCGCTTCTCTATACCTTTATATATACCAATGAAACAGTACGTGAAGTCCCTGCTGCATGCCTCGCTGGTAATGAACAAACAGATAAAGATAGAACGCTCCGGCAACACAACCATCCGACAAGATGAAGTGAGCACGTCTCCCATAGCGTATGAGGATATTTCCATTTTCAATCCGCAGAACGGTTTTGCCAGCTTCCTGATACCCGCCGTACTGATACTGATTATCCAACAAACTTTACTGCTAGGAGTAGGTCTATCTGCCGGAACTGCTCGTGAGAACAACCGTTTTCGGGACCTTATCCCCATGAGCCGCCATTATCATGGCACGCTGCGCATTGTTTTAGGCAAATCACTGACTTACCTTATGATATATGCTGTCATGGCTACCTATATGCTCTGCCTTGTTCCCAAAATGTTCAGCCTGGTACAAATAGCTCAAGCCGGAACCCTAGCGGCATTCATGTTTCCCTATATACTGGCATGCATCTTTTTCGCGATGACTTGTTCTATCTTTATTCACCATCGGGAAGCCTGTATGATGATTTATGTATTTACCTCAGTACCGTTGCTATTTATCTCAGGCATTTCGTGGCCAGGTACTGCCATTCCTAAATTCTGGGAGGTGGTTTCGTGGTTGTTCCCTTCCACTTTCGGCATCAACGGCTTTGTACGCATCAACAATATGGGAGCCACACTGACCGATGTGCTGACAGAGTACCGGGTATTGTGGATACAAACAGGTGTTTATTTCCTTACCACCTGCATCGTATACCGTCGTCAGATTACCTTAAGCCGCAGACATGTATACGAAAGATTAAAAGAGATTAAGAAAAGACGCAGAACAAATGTCGTCTGAATTTGTTTATAAATTAAGAACTAAATGAATTATTTATGATGAAAAAACTTTTTATTCTGGCATGCGTATGCCTGCTGATTACTTCATGTAACAGCAACTCCAAAAACACTAACGATTCTGCAATCTCCACCGAAACAACGGATATGCACAATGCAGAAAACTCATTGGATTATGACGGTACTTACACCGGAACTTTTCCGGCTGCCGACTGTCCGGGTATCAACATGACCCTGACTATTAAAAAAGACAAGACTTTTGAGTTGATATCAGAATATATTGACCGGCAGGATGCTACTTTCAAAGAATATGGAACTTACTCTGTTGAAGGTAATATCATGACTTTAATTAATGGAGAGGATAAGCAATATTATAAAGTCGGTGAGAATACCCTGACCGCTCTCAATCAAGACAAACAGGCAATAACAGGAGAGTTAGCAGACCATTATATTCTACACAAAAAATAAACTTTACTTCATCTGTCATTTTCATGCCAAAGTGAAGGGTCCGCTTCAATCTATCACAGCCGGATTCTTCACTTTGTTTTTTTATCTGCCCACAATCTGTATTCACACTAATTAACTCCCATTCCTTTTGCTTATTACGATTTTTTCGTAGACTTGCGAAAACATCGTAATCAATTCATTTTCTTATGGAAAAGCTAACGATACAAGAAGAAGAAGTGATGCTTCATATTTGGAGCATGGGAGAATGTTTCGTGAAAGACATAGTTGCTAAATTTCCCGAACCCAAGCCGCCTTATACTACGGTGGCATCCATAGTGAACAACCTGAAAAGAAAAGGGTATGTTACGGCCAAACGATTCGGCAACACTTATCAATACACCCCAGTGGTTAAACAAAGCGAATACAAACGCACATTTGTAAGTGGTGTGGTCCGGAACTATTTTGCTGACTCATACAAGGAAATGGTATCTTTCTTCGCCAAAGAGCAAAAAATCTCCGCAGCCGACTTGAAAGACATTATCAACTTGATAGAGAAAGAAGAAGATAAATAATCCTGCTAAATTCACAAATACTATGATAACTACAGCACCCGAACTCATCTACATGCTGAAAGTAAATATAGGCATCGCCTTATTCTATGCTTTCTACAAGCTGTTCTGCTGTCGCGACACTTTCTTCCAGTGGCGTCGTATCGCACTGCTGAGTTTTCTTGCCCTCTCTTTTCTTTATCCGCTGATGGATATGCAAGCATGGGTGAAAGAACAACCTGCCATCAATGAACTGGCAGATTACTACGCACTGATGATGCTGACAGAAACAAATACTTCCACTGCCACAGTAGTCACAGCTCCTGTTGCTATTCCCACACCCGACCTGCTTGATATAATAAAGTTCGTCTATTGGATTGGAATCCTTTTATTATCCGCACGATTTATGATCCAACTAAGCAGTATTTTCCGCCTTGTCTTAAAAAGCAAGAATATAAATGTAGACCAAATATCCATACGCAGTCTATCAGAACCTGCCAATCCATTCTCTTTCTGGCAATGGATTTTCATCTATCTGCCCGGACTGAAAGAAGATGAAAAACAAGAAATCCTGACGCACGAACAGACCCACGTCCGCCAATGGCATTCCATAGATGTCATTATCAGTGAAATAGCGAATATCATTTGCTGGATGAATCCTTTTGCATGGCTGCTGAAAACAGAGATCAGACTCAATTTGGAATACCTTGCCGATCATAAAGTAATGGAATCCGGCACAAATAAGAAAGCATATCAATATCACCTTTTGGGATTAGCCAACCAAAACAGACAAACCGGTTTATATAATAATTTCAACTTATCACACTTAAAAAACAGAATTAAAATGATGAACAAAAAAAGAACCCGCACCACAGGGCATATCAAATATGCCTTGTTTGCACCGCTGACTGCTGCTCTACTCTTGGTCAGCAACATTGAAACCGTGGCACGGACAGCCGAAAGGTTAATCTATTCCACGGAAGAAAGCACCCCACGCCCCGAAAGGGAAGAAGTGGCATCTTTTGTCAACACAACAGTACAAGGTCTGGTGACTTTCACTATTACCGTAACCAATAGTGAAGGTAAGCCTCAGCCTAATATTACTCTGCAAATCAAACCGGGTAATGAAGTAAAAACTTTCAAGACCAATGCAGAAGGAAAGGCTACCATAGAAGTGGATATGACGACTCCCAAGTATGTTTCCCTAGACGTTTCCTCTCCTAAAAGTTCCAAACACCAATCACTTCTACTTTCAGCAAACAAACCGAATGTCACTGCCATTTTCGATACCGATGATGATATTGCCGCCTACATCAAAGCCGGCAAACAAATACGGATCAAGTTACAAATATCCAATAATGATAACCAACAACTTGCAGGAGTAGAACTTATTTCTTCTTCAACAAATGCCAAAGCCACGACAAACGCTCACGGAGAAGCTCAGTTAACAGTAGGAGTAGGCGAAACCATTGCCATTAACCATAAAGGTTATCAAGAAGGAAAATTCACGGTAAAAGAACTCTGCCCCATCAAAGATATGGAAAATCCGGAACTGGTGAGATTACTTCTTGTCGGAGAAGACCCCGTATACCAGATAGCAGACAATATGCCTGAATTCCCCGAGCATAAAAACAGAAAAGAGGCTGTTTCGAACAGTCTCTTTTCATCTTAAAAATATATTCCTAAATCATTTCTTCATCTCCACAATGTGTGTCGGTGCCTGTTCCGCATTACGCTTCTCGGTCTGCTTCACAACATTTTCAGCTAACTCTATAAATGCACGCCCGGTAATGCTGTCCTCATTCAAAGCAGCCGGAGTTCCTTTATCACCATTTTCACAGATACTCTGCACAATAGGAATTTGTCCCAACAAAGGCACATTCATTTCCTCTGCCAGCTGTTTGCAACCCTCCTTTCCGAAAAGGTAATACTTATTTTCAGGAAGTTCCGCAGGAGTAAACCATGACATATTCTCCACCAATCCCAAAATAGGAACATTTACTTTATCATTGGTATACATATTGATTCCCTTGCGCGCATCAGCCAAAGCCACCTGCTGAGGTGTACTGACGATTACAGCTCCCGTAATAGCCAAAGTCTGCACCAAAGTCAGATGAATATCACTGGTGCCCGGAGGCGTATCCAATATGAAATAATCCAGTTCTCCCCATGCGGCATCTCCAATCAGTTGTTTCAAAGCATTACTAGCCATCCCTCCACGCCATAAAGTAGCTTGATCAGGGTCGACAAAGAAACCGATAGAAAGCAACTTGATACCATATTTTTCAATCGGCACAATCAAATCACGTACCAATGGAAGCAGCTTACCCGGTTCGGGACGCGCCGCCTGACGGCTCTCTGTCACAATAGCTACCTGTACATCAGGTGAAACATAAGTATGAATAGCTGTTTCGGCAGCCTTTATCATAGATTTCATAAACGGATCGGTCGGTTTCTCAAAAATCAACGAAAAGCTTACCGACATACCGTCAATGCGAAGATTATCGGCAACCATCTCCGCTTCCACCAAATTCTTTCCCGTTCCGGGATAACGCACTGTTGCCAAGGCGTCCAAAATCAATTTCGGATATAAAGTCATCATTCTGTTATTATTTACTTGTTTTCAACCCGCTTCGTTTACTGCGGTTGTAACTGCGATACTCATCCAATTCTATTTCCACATCGGGTTCATGCAACTCCTTCTCTTGCGGCAGACGGAACTTCATATATTTTATATTCAAACCACGATCCAACCATTGTTGTTCATAATAGGTACGGATGCCTAGTATGTCATCCACCAAACCGGAATGATACAAATCTTCGGTCATAAACTCTACCGGCAATTTGTTTTCCTCTACCATATAGCGGGTGTAAGTAAACATAAAATTACTGTCGGTCTTCAAATGAATCAGTCCGTCCGGCTTCAAAAACTTACGATAACGTTCCATAAAGTATGTGGAAGTAAGACGTTTAGTCGCTTTCTTCATCTGCGGATCAGAGAAAGTCAGCCATATCTCACTCACCTCACCCGGAGCAAAAAAACGGTCGATGATTTCGATATTGGTACGCAAAAAAGCCACATTCGTCATGCCATCTTTCAGCGCTTCCGTCGCACCGGTCCACATACGGGCCCCTTTTATATCTACACCGATAAAATTTTTATCGGAATACATACGACCCAGCCCTACGGTATATTCACCTCGTCCGCATCCCAGTTCCAGAACTATCGGATTATCGTTCTTAAAAAAGTCACGGTTCCAATTCCCCTTCATATCGAACGTAACGTTATCGGCCACCGAATAAGGGTATTCAAACACGTGCGGATACTCCCGCATATCAGCAAATTTCTCCAGTTTTCCTTTTCCCATGAAAATTAGTCTATCATTAATTTGTTTCCACAGGCAAAGGTAGGAATATCCTGTGAAAGAGAAAAAAAATAGACCCGCAATTCACTTGCAGGTCTATTTTTCTTATCTTTCTATTTTCTATATTATTCAGAAATTGCCTCAACGGACTCTCCCAATTCTTTCTTCAGATCTTCATAGAAAGCAGCATGTGATGCTTCTACATAAGGAGCCAGGAACAAGAAACCGATCCCCAAAGTAAAACAATATCCGTCCATAGTCTTTAAACCCATCGAAAAGACGGGCAAAATCCAGCTTTATTCCACGAATCACATCCAAAAAAAGGACGGTATAGCCGAAGCCCAATGGCAAAAGCAACAAAGCGATGAGACTAAAGGAAGACGAAGCCACCGACTCCATAATACGATAGGGCAGCGTAGGGGCATTCATCACCAGTCCATAGACCAAGGTAATAACCGCACCCAGTCCCCAATTACCGGTCAACGCATCGATTGCCCGATTCTTCAATTCTGAATTTGTTTTCATAAGAATCTATTTTTCTATTAGTCTAAAATTGTCACCCAATTATGTGTATCAGGTTCATCACCATACTGGATAGCACGCAGTTTGTTATACAATTTTGTACAAACAGGACCCGGCTTTCCATCTTTAGAGATAATGTACGATTTCTTGTTTTCCAAATCATCAATACGCTGGATAGGACTGATAACAGCCGCCGTACCGCAAGCCCCCGCTTCCTCGAAGGTTTCCAGTTCTTCTTCAGGAACCGGACGACATTCTACCTTTATACCCAAATCCTCGGCCAGCTGCATCAAACTCTTATTCGTTATAGAAGGCAGAATAGAAGATGATTTTGGTGTAATGTAAGTATTATTTTTGATGCCGAAGAAATTAGCCGCACCACACTCGTCAATGTACTTCTTTTCCTTGGCGTCTAGATAGAACTCGCAGGAATATCCCAAATCATGGGCTTTCTTATTGGCACGCAGGCTGGCAGCATAGTTGCCGCCCACCTTAAAGCGTCCGGTTCCATAAGGTGCGGCACGGTCGAACTCACGGATAATAACATAAGGATTAGTAGAAAAACCACCTTTGAAATAAGGACCTACCGGAGTTACGAATACCACAAACAGATATTCATTGGCAGGGTGAACCCCCACCTGAGCACCTGTACCAATCAGTAACGGACGAATATAAAGAGCCGCACCACTTTCGTATGGAGGAATGAAACGCTCGTTGGCTTTCACCACCTTCTTTATAGCGGCCACAAACTTTTCTGTAGGAAGTTCCGGCATCAGAATACCGTCACAAGTACTTTGCAAACGTTCCGCATTGGCTTCAGGACGGAAAATACGGATTTTACCGTCTTTTCCACGATAAGCCTTCAACCCTTCAAACGCTTCTTGCCCATAGTGCAGACAAGTGGCGGCCATGTGAATATTCAACGTTTCTTCCGAACAAAGTTCCAACTCTCCCCATGCACCGTCACGATAGTAGCAACGTACATTATAGTCTGTCTTCATATAGCCGAAGGACAGATTTGCCCAATCAATCTCTTTCATAGTGTATCTTAATTATGTTATTATTTACGAATGAGAGCAAAATTACGTTTTATATTTGCAAATTCCAATCAAAACAGCTTTTTTATTTATAGCTTTTATAATTTGCCAATATGTCAATGTGCTAAGGTACAAATATGCCATGCAGAATATAGCGCAGCCAATTGGCACATTAGCATATTGTCACATTGAAACATTATTATCCAACATTTTCTTTATCTCCTCATCGGCTTTATAAAGTTTATCCCGGCAAAACTTGATTAATTCCTGTGCCTCTTTCAGGTTCACACCTAAACTGTCTATGTCCAACTCATTACTGTCTATGCGTGATACGATTTCTTCCAGACGTTTCATAGCCTGTTCATAGGTTTGTTTCTTTGCTGCCATACTTCGTTTTATTTTTTAGTTACTATACTCTTTATTTCTCCTTTGGCAAAACGGGTGGTAAGTTCATCACCCGGCTGCAATACAGAAGCATCGATCACCGCCTTGCCATTTTTCAGCGTGATACTATATCCCCTTTTCAACAAATTTTCGGGAGATGCCGCCTTCAATTCCTGCTCCAAAAGTTGGAGCCGATGCTTTTCCTTTACCAGACGACGCTGTGAAACGATGCCCAACCGAGTTTCCATCATTTTTAAACAATGGGTTTCTTTTGTCAGACGGGATTGCAGGCCTACTTCCAAATGTTTCATGATTCGTTCCTGGCGATAATGTTCCTCTTTCAGCCTCATCCGCGTCTGCATGGGAATACGTTCTACCATCCGGTTCAGCCGAGTATTTTCCCGTTCCATACGGGTAGAGATAGTATGAAGTACAGCCGATGCATAATCTTCAAGAACCTTGGCAGTGTCGTGCAAATGATTTATAAGATACTCGGCAGCAGCAGTAGGTGTCTTGACACGAGTATGAGAAACACAGTCCAACACCGTATCGTCACGCTCATGCCCTATACCGGTTATAATAGGTATAGGAAACTGAGCACAATTAGCCGCCAACTCATATGTATCGAACCCCGAAAGGTCGGACGTGGCGCCTCCGCCACGGATAATAACCACGACATCCCAATCATCACGACAGGCATGGATAGCATCCAATGCGGTAATGACAGATTGTTCTACCCGTTCCCCCTGCATAATAGCAGGAAACAAACGCGGATAAAAGACAAAACCATAGGGATTCTGTTCCAGTTGATTACAAAAATCACCATAACCGGCAGCCGTAGCCGAGGAAATAACGGCTATGCGTTGCGCCAGCAAAGGAATCTCCAGTTCCTTATTCAAAGTCAGCACACCTTCTTCTTCCAATTGCTTCAAGATTTCGCGACGGCGACGCGCCATATCCCCCAATGTATAAGTAGGATCTATATCCTGCACAGTAAGCGAGTAACCATACAATTCATGAAACTCCACAGCCACTTTCACCATCACTTTAATACCTGCAACAAAAGCCTGCCCGGTTTCCTCTTCAAAATAAGGCTTCAGCAGACGGTAGACATTGCTCCAAATAGTCCCCCTTGCCTTAGCTATCAGATTATTCCCCCGTGGCTCTTTCTGTACAAATTCCAAATAGCAATGACCGGAATAATTGGAACGTACATCACTCAGCTCTGCCTGAACCCAATAAGTATCGGGCAGACAAGCATGAATGCTACGCTTAACCAACGCATTCAGTTCATATAAAGAAAGAGGATGTTCTTCCATTATTTTTTCTTCTCTAATTCTATTTGACAAGCTTTCCAGATATCAGGCACACCATAACCGTAAATATTATCCGGATACTCTTTACGGTCTCCTGCATTCCGCACTGCCTCCACCACCTGCTTGGCAGTAAGCCAGGGACAAGCCTGCCAGAAACAGGCTACCAACCCGCACAATGTAGGCGATGCGAAAGAAGTACCATTGGCATGAGAAACCGTTCCATCATTACCCGCTACGGCCGAAGCAACTCCCACCGCCATCACATCCGGTTTTACACGGCCATCTGTAGTATTTCCTACAGAAGAGAAATCAGCATTAACCAGATTCCGGTCCGCCGCCCCCACTGTAATAACATTTTCCGCATCTCCCGGAGGTGTGATTTTTTTCCATGTGCCACGCCCCGAATTTCCGGCACTGCATACCAACACCAATCCTTTATCGGCAGCCAAAGAAGCGGAATGAGACATCAATGAATAATGCCCGTCCAAATCACGGTACCGGTAATTCATGGTCGTATCATCAAACTCATAATATCCCAATGAAGTGTTAACCACATCCACTCCCACACTATCGGCAAATTCCAAAGCTTCCGCCCAATAATCCTCTTCCACAGGCTGTTCCGTATCATCATCCTCACTACGGAGAAGCCAATATGAAGCTTCGGGAGCCGTGCCGACCAATACATTCGGCTTATTGGCAGCCATACAAGACAACACTTTCATGCCGTGATAGTTCTCGGCATAAATATCCGAGTGAGAATTTACAAAATCGCGTGTTCCCAACAAGTCCATTCCTTTGAAAACACTGATTTCATCAGCATTATAAAAACCGGCATCAATGACCGCTATCTGCATCCCCTTCCCACGAAAACCTGCAGCGTGAAGACTGTCCCCGTGATGAACAGCAATCTGCCGCCACGCATCCCCATAATAGTTATTACTCTTTGTCACCCTATTGGTCACCTCTTTTTTACGGTTGGCATTGCGGGCAGGAATACTGTCGGGAGCTGTCCACACTTTCCGGACAGCTGTCACAAAAGGCAATGCCGCCACTTTATCAATAACCGACGTGTCGGATACCTGCACTACCACTGTATTGTTCCATTTACTTTTGGATACAAGCTGTGCTCCTTTTCCGACCAGCATATCTATATAGCTCCGGCACACAGGAATATCTGTAGAATCAACGGGCAATCCCTGTTTCATGCGACGCTCCAAAGCACGTTCGGACAAATAAGCCGAAGGCTTGTCCAATGCATAGGTTGTTTCCGCCTTATCGCGAAAGTTTACACGATACTTATACGTTTTTACTTGTGCCGACATTTGTAAGGTGCATGCCAATAGCAAGCAGCCCACTATTCCTTTTTGACTATTCATTAATTCTATTCCGTTTATTTTTTTAAATGCAAAGATAAACAAACTTTTCCCTCACACTCATTTTTTGTGTACCTTTGCAGCCGAATTCAGGTTAAACAGGTAAAAAGACAGAAAATAAAGTATGGCAAAAACAGGAACCCCCACAGAATTGGGAACACAACCAATCGGAAAATTACTTTTACAATATGCAATACCCGCCATTATCGCTATGACGGCATCTTCCCTATACAATATGGTAGACAGCATCTTCATCGGTCACGGTGTAGGCCCTTTGGCTATTTCAGGACTGGCTATCACCTTCCCGCTGATGAATCTGGCGGCTGCATTCGGTTCACTGGTCGGTGTGGGTGCCTCCACATTAGTTTCCGTAAAATTAGGACAGAAAGATTATGCTACCGCCCAAAACATTTTGGGTAACGTAGTTACGCTGAACTTTATTATAGGTATAGGATTCAGTATATTAACCTTGCTTTTCCTTGATCCTATTCTCTACTTCTTCGGGGCAAGCCCGGATACCATCTCCTATGCACGAGACTACATGGTCATTATCCTGCTGGGCAATGTTATAACCCACATGTATTTGGGACTGAATGCCTTACTACGCGCTTCGGGGCATCCACAAAAAGCAATGACAGCCACCATCACCACAGTAATTATCAATACCATCCTTGACCCTATCTTTATCTATCTATTCCATTGGGGTATCCAGGGTGCCGCCATTGCCACCATTCTGGCCCAAATCATCTCACTGGTGTGGCAATTCAAGACCTTCACCAACAAGAACGAGTTGCTTCATCTCCGCCGAGGCATTTACAAACTGCGCGGTACAATCGTAAAAAACACCATCGCTATCGGTATGTCTCCGTTCCTGATGAATCTGGCAGCATGCTTCATTGTAATTTTCATTAACAAAGGTTTGAAAGAATATGATGGCGATCTGGCTATTGGCGCATTTGGTATTGTAAACCGGATTGTTTTCCTGTTCGTCATGATTGTGATGGGGCTGAATCAAGGAATGCAACCCATAGCCGGTTATAACTTTGGCGCCCAACAATATCATCGTGTAAACCAGGTATTAAAACTTACCATTTATGGCGCCACCGCTGTTACAACAACCGGTTTTCTAGTAGGTGAACTGATGCCCGAATTGGCCGTATCCGCTTTTACCACTCATGAGGGACTGATACAGCTATCAGCTACCGGCTTACGCATTGTAGTCATATTTTTTCCCATTATCGGGTTTCAGATGGTAACGTCCAATTTTTTTCAAAGTATCGGCATGGCCGGTAAAGCCATCTTCCTGTCATTAACCCGACAATTATTATTCTTGCTTCCCAGCATCATCCTGCTCCCTCTTTGCTGGGGATCAGCAGGAATTTGGTGGAGTATGCCAATATCAGACTTGGCGGCAAGTGTTGTCGCAGGAATCATGCTTTACCGCCAGTTCAAGATTTTTAAGACCCACGGTAACAAATTAAAAGTTGAAAATTAAGAATTAAAAATTAGTTTCCTTATATTTGCCCACATAATCAATAGACAACGACTATGAACGAGCATTATGTTATCAACCTAGGACGCCAACTAGGCAGTGGAGGAAAAGAGATAGGCGAAAAACTGGCCCAAGAGTTTGGTATCGCCTTTTACGATAAAGAATTAATCAAACTAGCTTCGGAAGAGAGCGGCCTATGCAAGGAATTCTTTGAAAAAGCAGATGAAAAAGCTTCTCAAAGCATTATCGGCGGTCTGTTCGGAACACGTTTTCCTTTTATCAGCGACGGAGCCATTCCCTATGGCAGTTGTCTGAGCAATGACGCTTTGTTCAAAATACAAAGCGACGTAATACGTGAACTGGCTGAAAAACAATCGTGTCTGTTTGTCGGCAGATGTGCCGACTACATTTTGCGTGACCATCCCCGTTGCGTTAATATATTCGTTTCTGCTTCCAAAGAAGCACGCATCGAAAGATTGATGCATATCCATCATATTTCTACAGAAGCCGCTGAAGAATTGATGGAAAAAGCAGATAAAAAACGGTCAGCTTACTATAATTATTATAGTTACAAAACGTGGGGAGCTGCCGAAACTTATCACTTATGCATTGATTCGTCCGTATTGGGGATTGATGGAACAGTACAATTCATCAAACAGTTTGTAAAATTAAACCTATCGCCAATAATATAGAAATGATTACTATGAGCAGTTTCAAATATGCAGGGCTAATAATTAGCATAATTATCAGTCTGATATCCTGTACACACAACAAGAACTACCCCACAGCCTTCCAACCCGAATTGGCAAAGGCAGAAGCAATGATGTACAGATATCCCGACAGCGCACTGCATATATTACAGGGCATACAACCTGACATTCCTTCTGAAAATGAACAATATGCCACATGGGCATTATTGATGACACAAGCTCAATATAAAAACCAAATTGAACAATCCGATTCTTTAATAAATATCGCTTACTCTTATTTCACCAAACATGATAATGCACAAAGAAAGGCATTGGCGCTATATTATAAAGGTATCTTGCGCCATGAAAGTCATCATGCCGAAGATGCATTGTCATTTTATCTAGAAGCAGCGACTGAAATAGAGAAAACAAATGATTATCAATTAGGCTTTCTTATCAATTCAGAGGTAGGACTAATGTATCTGTATCGAAAACTAAATGATTATGCTATGGAATATTTTGAAAAAGCACATCATAATGCCGAACTATCCGACAACCAAACATACATAGCTTTCTCTTTCATATATATCGCCAGAGCATTTTCACAGAAAAAACAATATAATAAAGCGATAGAATATTATGAAAAAGCTATAAAAATAGGACAAGTGAATAACTATCCTACCATATTGGCAAGCGCCATGAACGAAACCAGTTTTTTATTTCTTAAAACAGGAGAAAATAAAAAGGCTCTTCAGTATGCAAAAGATTGTATTAAAATAAAAAAGACTGATCAAAGAATATTTTCATTGGGAGATACTTATCGCTATTTAAAAATGTACGATTCTGCATATTTTTACCTAAACCAAGCTTGCCTGTCACCTAATATCCATACAGCCCGTAGCGCCTATCAAGCACTATATTATATTAGTCAAGAAGAAAAAGATTACAAAAAGGCAGTAGAATACAGTAATAAGCTATGGTTCTATCAAGATTCAATAGGTAAAACAGATCGCAATAAAGCATTAATAGAGATGCAAGAAAAATATGATCAGCAAAAAATAATCAATGAAAATAATCTGTCACAAATAAAGAAAGACCGGATCATACGCAATGTGCTCATTGCCTTAATCATTTTGTCTTTCATCATAGCAATAACAAACTATCTATACCAACGAAAAATAGTTTCTCAAAAACAAGAGATATCGGAGAAAGAAGAAAAAATTCGTTATTTCACTATGAAAATACATGAAAATGAGACATTGATAAACCGCAACAAAATGCGGATAGAAGAACTTACGATCCAAATGGAAGGAAGCCTAGAGATAAAAGAACAATGGAAAGAACAAAATAAAATACGACAAGAAATACAACAACAGAATGAAACGCTGAAACTGGAGAACAATAACCTGCAAAATCATATAAGCAATTATGCCCAGTCATTAAAAGAAAAATCGAAAGAACTGGAAGCTATGGAACATCTATCAAAAGAAAACCAGTATCTACATAAACGCGAGGCTTTTTTATGTAACCAACTCATTAAGCAGACAGAATTATTCAATAAGCTAAAAACAACAAAGTATATAGACAACAAACTATGGCAAGAAATAAAAGAAAAAATAGATTTATTATTCGATAACTATACTAAAAGACTATGTCATCAGATACCTTCCTTAACAGACGGTGATATACAAATATGCTGTTTGATAAAACTACGGTTCAGCAACGGTGACATCGCCAATATGTTAGCCATCTCGCCCACATCTGTGTCCAAAAGAAAATTAAGATTAAAAGAACGCATCGTACAAGAAATAGGTTCATTAGGCGAAAATCAAAGCCTTGATTTATGGCTTATGGAATACTAAAAATAAACAATTGTCTATATCGCCCTCCTATAAAAAAAGGTAATAAGCTAGTTATTAACTTATTACCTTTTTCCATTTGTCCACATGATATCTGCACGTTTTTAAGATTTATCCTCTAACTTTGCCCCAAACAAAACAATTAAAACAAACATAAAGTCATGAAGTTAAAAAGTATAAAGAAAAAGATATGGAGTATAGTTATTATCATAACTACATTAATAGGTATTTTGCCTGTACAAGCCAATACAACAGAAACTCCTGTTAAAGATGTAGAATTGGATGGCAGATGGGATGATCCTATTAGAAGTGCTGCTACCAATTGCCCCATAACTGTATTTACCGATGGCTATCTCCTTACCCTCAAGAACGCGTCACCCGACCGTGATATGACCATCCGCATCACAGATATGGCAAAAGGGGGCGTCGTTTATGAAAATGATATTCCTGAAGTACAGAGCGCTTACATCACAATTTCTATTGCAAATTTCCCTGCAGAAGAATATAAACTAGAAATAACAGGTACACCTTCCGGACATTTAACGGGATATTTCACTAAAGAGTGACAGACCTGTTTTCATAACCCAACTAAAGTATACTTAAACCACTAACTTGATTCATTAGAAATTGGAACATGAAAGTTCCAATTTCTATGAATATAATTTGTCCAAAAAGTTCATTAAACAAATCCATATTAACGCAATAATATATGCTGAATTTCCTTCTTGACATAGCACCGGACAAAAGCCAGTTATTGCTAACCATCAAATTAGCAGGGATATTGCGGGAAAAGAAACAAGAGGTATACTATACCTACACCTCAAACCCTGCTTTTACGCCTGTACTATATGATAAAGGAATAAGCAACTGCGTACTTTATCCAGATGATTTCCGTTGGTTAAAGCCCGACCTAACGCTTCTGGATTGTCGGCATGCAGCACATGCCTCCCTCTATCGGCAGCTAGCCATTGACTATATTTTCATAGCCATGCAGTTGCCTGACCAAAAAAACATACAGGACAAAGATATTTCTATACTTTATCTGCCACCCACTCCCTACCTGTCATCCGGTTCCGGACCACGTTTGGAAACATTGACAAAGAGATTGCAGGATATTAAAAAAGACAAAGAAAGAAATATTATTGTCGGATTATTAGGAAAAGGAAATAAAAATTCAAAGATTCTAGAAGATTTTTATAGAGTTATAAAAAGAAGTTCCATCAGAAATCCCCGGTACCAATTCATATTATTGACCGACATACCAAATGTATATCAATCGTCTGAATTGCCCGACAACATGGAATTATTCCGCACGCTGAACCTTAACACCATATTACCATTATGCGATTTGGCTTTGACCGACTCACATTCTGACGCATGGCTGGATTGTACCTTTGCTCAAATACCGGTACTGAAATATTCGCCTAAAGATATGATAAACATAACTCCGATGAAATTGGAGCAACAAATAGAATATGCATTACAAAATAAAACAACACTAACACAAAAGGCGAAAGAGTTATGCGATTTCTTTGAGCGTAAGAATCGGGAAATAAACAAAATAGCCGATATGTTAATAGAAAGAGCAGGACGTAACAGATATAACTCATGCAGACTCCGGCCGCACACTTATTAAAGTAATTCAGCGTTCATACCTACTTCCACGTCCAAATGAACGTTAATCGCTCCAATGAATTTCTTTTTTTAAGTGATTGCGGCCGCTCCATGAGTTTTCTCTTATAAAACAAACCGGGTTATGACAGAATACGAACTTGATAAAATAAAGAAATCATTTGTCCGTTCCAATGCTAAGTGCCCTGTAGAGGTAGCTTGCCTGCTCACTGTTATAAAATATTACAACGGAAAAGAAACGGACATACATACATTGACCGAATGGTGCAAAATAAATGGAAAGCTTACCTTGGCAGGAATGAAACAAGGGGCTATATATTCCGGCATGAAAGCCGAAATATGTTTGCAAAACATTCATCAATTAACACAAAGAAAACTTCCCATCATCCTTTTCACTCTCAATGATTTCAATGTACCAGGATATGTAGTCTGTTACGGCATTCATGAATCCCGATTCATTATCTGGGAACC
>PPYE01455117.1_pt1 | contig 21136 bp, 41 predicted proteins | sample 1559881 | NCBI WGS metagenome assembly PPYE01 (sample SAMN08240022, study PRJNA423297) | Human gut metagenome, whole genome shotgun sequencing project.
GAAATAACAATTCCGAAAATACATTTACATCTGCAAATACACCTACAATAACTTTCGATGAGATACTCGAAGCCAACAGGGATGTACTTGAACGAATTAAAGAGAAAGGAGATTGATTATGGAAATAAAGAACGTAGGACAACTTAGAAAAATCATAGAGAACCTTCCCGATGATTTTGAAATCGAGATGCGTGTCAGACGCAAATTGACGGATGAAGAATTGAAAAATTGCAGATACCCTTATCCTTACGATACAGAGTATTTAACTTTGGAATTTGACGATATAGGCGTTTCTGACAAAGTATTGTGTTTGGGTGTAACTTCTAATGAATGAACGGTATGGAAGTAAAGAACGGAATAATAATAGATGGGGTGCTGCATGAAATGAGCAAAACGTTCAATGAAAATTTCGTTTGCAGTGAATGTTCATTGTGTAAAGAATGTAAAGAGTGTAAGATGGAGCATGAATCATACCTGTGTAATGTGATGGGATGTTTCTGTTTTGTCAGTCGTGGCAAAGTAACGGATATTAAAACAGAGGAGGAACAGGAATGAAACAGGTATTGTCATTTGATCAGACGAAACATTTACAAGAACTTGGATTATACCATATCTACACCTTGCCGGATATTCTCGACAAGTTACCTTGTTTCATCGGCAATGAAGTGCTGACCATCAAAAAATTTGCAGATAGCTATACATGCTTGTATGTGGAATCTTATACTAGGTCTATCGGAAATATCACAGAAGGAAAAGAACTCATTGATGCAGCATACGATATGTTGTGCTGGTGCATTGAAAACGGATATGTTAAAGTTGAAAAGGAGGAAAAGTAAATGGATATAGTACCTATTGTAACAAAAGATGATGCTGAAACGGTCATAGAACCTAATTGCTACTATGAACAAGCCTTAAATGAAAATAATTTTAGAAAGAAATTGAAGAAATCAGGATTATTAAAAAACGAATAATTATGGGATTTACAACACCTTGCTTTATACGCAAAAACACACCGGAGCTTCGGAAGAAGCTGGAAGAATTGGGATATGAAATACTTAATTCTGGTAATACAACATTAGATGAACATAATTATGACGGAAAGGGAAGTCATAAAAGTATCGAAGAAGGGAAAGCTATTATAACGTCTTATGGTAATTTATATGGAGTGATATATAATGTAGATACTGTCACTAAGAAAGGACGTATTGATTGCGGAACGAATGAAGAACTTTTCCTAGCTATCGCTGCATTGAGGGATGATAGTAACTACATGCAGTGGTTTATAGCAGATTCCATTCTTAGCGGGTATCATATAGAGATAGTTTATTTTTTAGTTTTAGCGATGAGAAAGAAATATTGGCTAAATCTCCTGAAAATGCTTGTGTCAGATACCATAAACGTACTGGATGTTTTGTTAACAAATATAATCCCAATAATATTACACAATATAGTGAATCTCTTTCAAGGTTCAAGGTATGTATAGGTAAGAAAGTAATGTATTTCGATTAAATATGAAAGCAGAATGGAGCCTTGGTTTCACTGATGCGCTAATAAAGAAATTAAAAGGAGAATAAAATTATGACCGAAGAACTTGTAACATTAGAAACTGCTAAACTGCTGAAAGAGAAAGGGTTTAATGAACCATGTATGATTGCTATGAATATTGAAGATGGTAGACAATATGGTACTAATAGAACAAATAGCGAGTTACCAATAAAAGTATGTTCCCATCCTACTCAATCCGTTGCCCAAAAGTGGCTACGTGAAACTAAGAACCTGCATATCGAAATATCCTATATGTATGGAAATTATTGGATATATGATATACTAACAATTCCGAGGCATGACTTGATAGGATTGTCTGACAGACCTATTGTCCGTTATAATACCTACGAGGAAGCACTTGAAGCAGGATTACAGGAAGCATTAAAACTTATATAAATATGAAAAAGATTTGTTTCAATGATAAATTTGGATTAACACAAGCGGTGTTGGACGGTTGTAAGACAATAACTAGACGAATTGTTCCATTTACATATTGTGAAGATAAAATTCATTTGTCTAGATATAAGGTTGGTGAAGTCGTTGCCATTGCGCAAAGCTATGAAACCGTTTACCATGAACAAGGATTGGAAACACTTGATATGTTAGTTAGTGGTTGGAAGTATAGCAAAGGTTGGCGTAATAAACTCTTTGTCCGCGCTGACTTCATGACCCATCATATCCGAATTACCGATATCAATGTTGAACGTTTACAGGACATTTCCGATGAAGATTGCTTGAAAGAAGGGATATATGAAGATTCGGGTGATGATGAGTTTCCACCATCTATATTTTATGAATTTGATGGAAACAAAGACGATGGATTTGATACACCCCGTGAAGCCTTTGCCGCCCTCATAGATAAAGTATCAGGCAAGGGCACATGGGAATCCAATCCTTATGTTTTCGTATATGTATTTGAACTGATTGATTAACAGATTATATTGTTATGGAAATAGCAGAATTAATATTTAAATTCATCCTTGCCTCATTAAATGTTTGTGCTTTGGCATTTACTTTAATTTTGGTAAGCAAGTGGCATATACGCATGGAGAATAAGCTGGATGAAATAGAAAGATATGTCCGCCATGTATCAGATCGTAACGATATTGTTTACATTAACCAGCTTTCGGAATTGCAAAGACTGTTGATAAAAGAGGAACGGTATGAGGAAGCCGACAAGATTGGGAAAATAATCAAGGATGAAGAAATTAAATTAGGAATAAGGAAATGAATAATATTAATCTAAACGAACTACGGAATATAGCTTATAAGACAGCTTGTGAGCATGGTTTCCACGATAAAGAATTGAGTGACGAACACTACCTTTGCCTTATCGTTGGAGAGCTTATGAAAGCTGTGGAAGCGGATAGGAAAGGTAAACTTGCCGACAGAGAATCTTTTAAATCTTCTTATGAGAATGAAGAACCGCACGATGATGCCAATTTCAAATATTGTTTTGAAAAATATATCAAAGATACACTTCCAGACGAACTAAGTAATGCGGTTATACGCCTGTTTGACCTTGCAGGACTTCGAGGGATAAGCCTTGAATCTGCTAGTAATGATATTAACTCCGAATATATGGATGATATTGCCTGCATGTACAGCCAATTGAGTTTCACGGAAGCGATATATTCCATATTTATCAAACCGATTGTAGATTAAAGCTTTAGGTATCATCCTGTTTGTATTTGCAATGGCGGTGTATAACATTGGCGAATACGCTAAGGGGTACAAGCATGGTTTTGATGATGGAGCAAAGGAATGTATTGAAGCGATTAAGGGAAATGGGAAGAAATGACATTGATTTCCCATTACTCCGTATATTTAATGGAGTAACGGGGCGATATGAACTTCTTATTGACGATGTATCCATAGATGCTTATGGACGTGTAAGAGATAGCAGTGGTTGTGTTGTAGAATGGTTTACAGGCGTGTTTGACATGAACGGAATACCATTGTTTGAAAACGACATAATCATGCCTGTAAAGGACGGAATAAGCCAATACAGGCGTATATGGAGAACGGTAGGTGGATTTGTGTTAAGCAGAAGAAATGATGTGAAAGGACTGTCCAAATTGGATATGCTTGGTGCGGACTATCTTGTGAACGAACGTGTGCAGCAATACATATCTGATGGTTGCGTAAAGGTAGGGTCTGCAACAATTGATCTTAACCTGTTGAAAGGGAGAACGAAAGAAGAGATTATTAGGAATTTATTAAGGAGCAAATAAATACCATTATAAAAATTTAACACATGATATTTCCTAATATCGTTATATAGTATTATATTTGTACCATACAGGGATAGGAACGGAGTAGCTACCTTCCGACAAGCCGAAGTCAGTACGGCTTCCCTGTTCTCCTTTTTACTGGCAAAACATAATACTGGCTAATATGCAATTAGTTTATAAATTTGACATCAACCATTCCGACAGGCTTTGCGCTATCTGCCGTGTTACGAACAACCTGTACAATCAGGCGTTGTATATTGTCCGTAACGAGTTGAAGGATAACGACAGGTGGCTGTTTTATCCCGACTTGGACAGGATAATGAAAAATGTCACCAACCTTGAAGGTACGGTGAATTACAGACTTGTGAAATCACACGTAGCCCAACAGACATTGCGCGTGCTTGACAAGGCAATGAAGGGATATGTCAAGGCAGTAAAGGATTGGGCGAAGAATCCCGGGAAGTATAACGGTAAGCCCGAACTGCCATGCTATCACAAACGGGGTGGGATGAGCAATGCGATATATACCAACCAGTCGTGCAAGATACATGACGGGTATATAATACTTGACCGTGACTTGAAAATACCCGTTCCGCAATGGGAGAAATACAAGGGCAGAATCGAACGGTTCAAACAGGTTAGGATAATTCCAAAACGTACATACATGACCGTGGAGGTTGTATATGATTGTGTCTGTTCGGATAATGTCGGTACGGGTATGGCTTCGATAGACTTAGGTGTGAACAACCTTGCCACGCTAGTGTGCGGATGCAATGCGCTGCTGTTTTCAGGCAAGGTTATCAAGTCATACAACAGATGGTTTAACAAAACATTGTCCATGCTGCAATCCATAAAGGACAGGCAGGGTATAGACAAACTGACAAACAGGATGAGAAATATGTATGATAAACGTGAACGGTTTATGAATGATTCGATGCACAAGACAAGCAGGCGTATCGTTGATTATCTTGTATCACACCACATAGGCACTCTTGCTGTAGGCTACAACAAAGGATGGAAGAAATCCGTCAATATGGGCGGAGTAAACAATCAGAAGTTTACATTCATCCCTTTTGCGAGGTTGAGAAGCTGTCTTAGATACAAGTGTGAACTTGCAGGTGTCAACTATATCGAACATGAGGAAAGCTACACTAGCAAATGTGACGCTCTGTCTATGGAGGATATATGCAAGCATGATATCTATCTCGGCAAGCGTGTCAAGCGAGGGCTGTTCAAGTCGGCAGTTGGAAAGGTTATCAATGCTGATGTCAACGGTGCGCTTAATATAGGAAGAAAAGTATTCGGTGATTCATTTATGATAGCCGATAGCGGGCGTTGGATTAACGTTTTAAAATGTGTATAAAAATTAACATTAATGCCATTAGAAATTTGTCCAGGAGAGTAAATTTATGAAAGACAAAATGCTAGAGGAAAGTTTGAACAATTTCTACAGGACGTTTCTTATTTGGGTGATAAGATGTTATCCTATATTGTTCTGTATTGCTATACTTGTCCATCAGTGTGAGGTTATACACTCTGTTGGAACAGGTGATATCATTGAATATTATGATGGTGACACATTGGAGTATATTCAGTATGCCACTCCGTTTTCGGACAAGTACCTTACCATATTCTTTAACGCCAAACTGTTTAATGCAATATTGTTTTATGTGTTGTCAAAGGTATTTTTATTTTGTATATACCATAGAGTATTTGTCATTGAAATGTTTATATACGCAATACTGGATATTGTATTTAATAATGTGGTGTTTGAGGACGTGAGATGCACTATGTTTTATTCGTATATATCAATAGGATTTGTAACTGTATGTTTCTTTATTGCATTGTATCTACATCAACGATTTGGAGATAGGAATATAAATAATCATCAATCTATAACCGATGGTTTTAGAAACTGTTGTAGATTATAATTTCTGTTTTCCTGTGGGCTGTAATCCTCCCGTATTCTTCATGTTTATCTTGACCTTTACGGGAGATGCCTTTTTATTTGATGTTACCTTAGGGGATTTAACATTAACCCTAATCACTTTCTTTACCATATATTGCTTATTTTAATTGTTTAACAAAGTTAATTATTTTTATTTATGCAACAAAACAATATTACCGATAAAACAGCTTCGGCACACAAAACGGACGAAATAATGGTTTACGAACATCCTTTTTTTGGCAAAATTCGTGTGTTTGTTCGATATGGTAAAATTTGGTTCTGTGGATTAGACGCTGCATCTTCTTTACAGTATTCAAATCCATTAAAAGCTCTTTTAGAGCACTGTAAACCATCCTCCGTAATGATGCGTGAAGTAGGGGATGATATAATGGAGTTTATTAATGAAAGGAGTATGTATAGACTGATTTATAAAAGCCCTTTTCCTCCTATGGCTGATGAATTTGAACGTTGGATATTTGATAATATTGTTCCATCAGCTACCAATACAGGCAGTTATTATGCACAGGTTAGATTACCAAACTTCAACAATCCTGCCGAAGCTGCCAGGGCGTGGGCTGATGAGTACGAAAGGAATCAAGCGTTAAAGCCACAACCAAACGAATCCAATGAATGGTATAGTATCAAAAGATGGGCAAAGGAAAACGGTGTCAACTGGAAAAAGATTAGCCGGATGAAGATGAAAGTAATATCTTGTAAGCTAGGTTATCAGATAAAAAAGATTTTTGACGATAACCATTGCCAGGTAAACACATACAATGTAAACGTATTTAAGGAATACTTTAATAAATGTGAATAAATAATATATATTTTAAAACATTTTATAGTATGTCATTTTATTGACTATATTTGCATCATGTTTGAGTGTAGAAGCAAGCATATCTATAATGAAAGTTTAGGGGGAAAGCGTTCCCCCGATTTTAGTAACCATTAAGCGATAAGACAATGAAAAAGTTTTTAGAAATAATGATGATTGTATTCTGTCCTTATATTGTAATATACAGGCAGAAACGACAAATCAGATTATTGAAAAGCGATATGAATTACGCTAGCAAACTTTGGAGTATTGAAAGAGATCCAAAAAGCGTAGATTACGACTGGATTGTAAGAAACCCATTTCATGTCAAACCTATTTTTTCTTTATGTGCTAAAAACAAAAGATCATGATTCTACTAGAAATTTTTCAAAACTGCTTTATTGTAGGGTATGATGGAAAGAAAATACCCTTTGTAAAAGATGATTTCCTGTTTAGTGATACTAGGGAAAGATATATTTTGACCAACAAGGAAAACAGTGAACAGGTTAGCCTACCGAAGCAATCGACAATAATAATTAAACATAATATTTTTCATGAAGGTATTGATTAGAAAGGATTCAAGCGACATAAGAAACAGACTTGAACGGTTAGGGTACACCGCTTCCGAAAAAGCGTTGGAGGGATTTGGTGATGGTATCTTTGTATACAAGTCAGATAATACTTTTCACGTAAAATCAGAGTGGAATGTTATTTATATGTTTCTTGAAACAGTAGATTGCGGAGATGACGAGAATATGTTTTTTGATTTTGTAGAAAACGATATAACGTCAATAACGCCAACAATGCTAGGTAAATATAAATCTTTAATAAAAGTTGATAACTTTCCCATCATTAATACATCTAGCATTAAAGATGTGTTGTACTTTGAATATAGAGAATATAACGTCATAGAAGTTACTATTGTTTCAGTGTATGGGGTAAAGTTGAAAAACATAAAGGATGTAGACTTTTCAGACCCTAATGCGGATACAATAATAGAGTATATGAAATCGTTGCATAAACAACTAAAAGAATATATCAAATGAAATGTAATTTTACCCCTATGGACAAATTCTACCAGATACTGGATTACTATGGTTTGTCTTACACGGATATTAAGAAAAATCATATCCGTGTGTTTTATGGAAACAAGAAAATGTTTGATTATTATCCGCTTCGCATGAAGCTGTTTGATTACCACGAATGGCATCAGCTTACTTATCCGTTCGTGAAGGGCAAGGAAGATGAATGGGAAATAGAACTTACCATGTTCATTAGCGGAGTGTTGGGAGATGAGATGTTTAAAAAGTTTAAAAACGATTGATTATGGATAAGAAAGAGAAGGAATTTACTCCAAAAGCTATAAATTTGTGTGGCAAACGGAGAATGCTATCATCCATAAAAGGATGGGAGATTGTTCATTATAACAATTACTCTAAAGGTATAGCCAATGTTCAGCCTGTGGACAAACTGAGAGTAACACTTTCAGGACGTGAAGTAATTGAGTATGTCCTATCTGATGGAGATAAAACGATTGAAAAACTAGACAGTTATTTCGGATTGCTATGATGATAAAAGTAGACATACCAGAACCGTTCATAGACGGTGACAATACGATGGTAAACATCACGTCTGATTCATTCTGCTATTCCAGCATTGATTCACGTTATGAAGGATTTCAGAGTTCCTACAAGGACGGGAATATGAATCAGAAGATACAGGGAAAACTAGAGATAATTGCGGACCAGTTTAAAGAACTTATAAAAATAATAGAAAATAATTGAAGATGGAAAGACATTTGTTAATACAGGAGTGTGAGAGAGAGGAAAAGATGAAGGAGTTGCGCAAGCAGCAGAACGATCTTATCAAGAAAGGCCGTATGGTTGAATGCTCTCGTGTAACAGCTAAGATAAAGGAGTTTCAGGAAGCATATATCAAGGCTTATCCTGACGGTAAATATGTAAGGGGCATGGATATTATCAAGAAGATGTCTGATGATGAGAAAATGGATTGGATGATGTATGTCAACGCCATTGCTTTTTGTGCTGATATTATCCACTCATCTTCCATAGAGTTGAATGAAATGCTAAAGAAAACACTCCCCGGTTCTAGCCTACAGATGTTTGAAACGCTTGAAAAGGTAGGTACTATGGCAAAGAACCAAATCCTATGGATGGATAACAATGTTGACGAGAAATACCAGGATGACTTTGCAAGATATGCCGATGAAATATCCGTGATGCTTTTATCATTTGTTAAAAATAAATTTTTACCGAGGAAATGACACGCGAAGAAATACATAATAACGTACTGACAATAAGAAATTATTATTTCAGTATTCAGAACAAGATTGACAATGGATACAATGTTTCAGAATTGGATATAGATTCTAAAACGCACAACAAAATGATTGACGATACAATAAAATCAGCCTTTGAAGATCATAAAATTATTCTTGCTTTGGAAAAATACAAGTTATGAAAAAGAAAGATATAGACGAAGGATATATTGTAGGTGACTTTTATATAGTTAAAAGCCCTATCAAAGAGGGATGGCTTCACGTAGTGAATATAAAAACATCTTGGCAGATAAAGGTGATGATGGGAGCGAATACGGCAAAGTTTCTAAGCCTTTCCCAACAGGAAATATTTGACAGGATTAACGGAATATACATTCAATCCATGATGTCTTTATACGATTCAGATTATGCCTTGAAAATAGCTAAAGATGCTGTGTCTTATATGTCTGAAAAGGCAGAAAAGGTGGGGAATACTGAAAATGAAGATATTGAAAAGGTGAAGAAAGATGAGTTCATGATGAAAATAGCCACATCTTCCGATGAAGAAATCATGGATATGATCGTAAATGGAGAGATAAAGTACGAATATTTTAAGCAGGAACAGGAGGATTAAATCATGCAAGACTATATTTCAGATTGGTTCATACCGATGGATTTCGGTAATGATATGCCGGAGGAAGAACCAAGTGGTGAGGATAATTTTAATTTTGATTAAGATAATTATTAATAACAATAAACATGAAAACATTTTTTGAGTGTAAAATTCGCTACGAAAAAGTAGCAGAAAATGGGATGAATAAGAAAGTAAGTGAGCAATACCTAGTTGATGCGCTTAGCTTTACTGAGGCGGAAGCACGTATTATATCGGGAATGACACCGTTTATCAGTGGCGAGTTCACTGTTTCGGACATTAAACGCTCCAATTACAGCGAACTGTTCCCCTCTGAGGAAGATGCAGCCGACCGCTGGTTTAAATGCAAACTGTATTACATCACGCTAGACGAAAAAAGCGGAGCGGAGAAAAAAACATCATGCTATATGCTTGTTCAGGCAGCCGATTTGAGAGATGCTGTAAAGAAACTTGACGAAGGAATGAAGGGCACAATGGCAGACTATGTGATTTCATCCATAGCCGAAACTGCCATTATGGATGTATATCCGTATGAAGCGGAAAATGATTCTTGCTTATCGGGATACCCAAGTGGACACAAGACGGAAGCTGTCATAGGCGGAAAGAGCGTCATTGTAGACAAAACGGGAAATTCAACTGTAGTTTTACCTAGTGAAATTTAATAGATATGTCAAACGAACAACAAAACAAGGTTTTCCATCATTGGAGAACTGGAAGTCAATCTGATTATGTAGGAGTAGAAATACTTCCTAACGGTCAGTCTATCATCGCTACAATATCCCATATCGTATGGGATGAGAATGCAAAGGTACAAGGTAGCAAGAAACCATCATGGATTGCTTACTTTAAAGAAACAAACCTTGTTCCTAAACCTATGCTATTGAACAGTACGAACCGCAAACGCCTTACTAAGCTGGCTCAAACTGATTATCCTGAAACCATCCGTGATTTCCGTGTCATATTATGCAAGGAACTGACACGTGACCCAAGCGATGGAGGAAAGGTCTACGGATTGCGTATAGGGCGTGATGTTCCGCCACCACCACAAAAGGAGGAAATGACAGTCAACTCTGATAAATTCAAGGCTGCATTGGAAGCGTTGAAAAGTGGAAAATGCGACATTGGATACATCACGGCAAGCTATGATGTGGACGCGGAAGCTATGAAATTGTTTAACGAAGCGACTAAGAAATGATGGGAGCGGAAGAAAAAGAAAAATTATGGCTTATGAAGAGGTGTGGTAAAATCACCTCTTCCGCCATTGGAAAACTTATGGTTTCCGGGAGAAGGGAAATGACACCTTCCGAACTAGAGGTTGCAAAAAAACAGGGTGTAAAGAGAAAGACAGTTGATGTTCCTTTCGGGGATACAGCTATATCTTATCTTTATCAGGTTGCAAGGGAGAGAAGGTTAAACAAACCATGCCGACATATATCCACTTCTGATATGGAGTGGGGAAAGGATCATGAAAAAGACGCTATAGAATGTTTTAACCATAACACGTTCTCTAGACTAATGTCCTGTGCGGATGATTTTGACGAAATTGTTTTTGTCGATAATATCTATGATGGATATGGTGATTCTCCCGATGGATATGGATTTGATGTCAATGGTAAATTGTCTTATATAGCAGAAGTGAAATGCTTTACTTCTGAAAGTAAGATTGAATATTTGAGAGAAGCCACAAAGGGACAGGCGATAGAGGAATACTATTGGCAGCTAATGTCGCATTTCCTTTCCCATCCCGATGTAGATAAAATGTATTATATCGTATATGACGGTAAATCTGATGATGATCCATTTGATTTACGCCCAGTTAATGATCCGTCAAGGCTTTTGTATTGGGAACTTGACAGAAGCGATTATAAAGATGATATAGACAGGATGGAGGATAAGTTACAAATGGCTCTATCTTATCTTTCATTCAACGAACGTGATGCGAAAAAATATCCAATAAGCAAAATAAATGACTTTGTTGGTGTTTCAAATATGTAACGGGTAATTGCGGAGTTACCACAAAAAGTTAATAATATGTCAACAAATATAACATTATCTAAAGAAAGTAGTGAAAACGAAATTAAGGCGTATTTCAATGAAATATTAGGCATTAAGGACCAAATAGGCAGTATTATATAGTATTACATTATATTATGGAACAGAAAATAAAGGCTTATAAAGCATTTGATAAGGATTTATCTTGTAGAGGGTTTAAGTATGAAGTAGGTAAGGAGTATGAAGAAACAGGTTACATAAAGGTATGCGAGAAAGGTTTTCATGCATGTCCTTATCCTCTGGATGCTTTTGGTTACTATCCGCCGGCTGGGGCAAGGTTTTGTGAGGTTGAGCAGAGTGGTAAAATAGACGATTCAGAAAGTAACAAGGTTTGTTCTTCAAAAATTAGAATAGGTGCTGAGCTTGATATAAGGGGGCTTGTGAAAGCAGCTGTATCTTATGTCAAGGAACGGTGTACTAACGAGTGTAATGCGGAACCGGGAAAACCAGCCACGGCTGGTGATAGTGGTGCTGCCACGGCTGGTGATTATGGTGCTGCCACGGCTGGTTATAGTGGTGCTGCCACGGCTGGTGATTATGGTGCTGCTACGGCTGGTGATAGTGGTGCTGCAAAGGCTTTAACAGGATCTAATGGTTTGTCAGTAGCAAGAGGAAAAAATGTTCAGGTAAAAGGCGGAATAGGTGCAATTTTGGTCATAGCTGAGGAAAGGGATAATACGTATGATATTGTTGATTGGAAGGCTGTAGTAGTTGATGGTGAGGTTGTCAAGGCTGATACATGGTATAGACTGGAAAACGGTGAGTTAGTGGAAGTTGATTAATTTACAAGTGCCACCAAATATTATGGTAGGCATTAATAAACAAATGGACACCATTATAAAGTATTCGGTGATTCTTTTATGATAGCCGATAGCGGGTGTTGGATTAACGTTCTAAAATGTGTGTGAAAATTAACATTAATGCCATGACTACATTAATCAAACACAACAAACCTAATCGTGGGGATGAAATAATCATCCCCTATCTTGCCATAGAAAACAATATAAACTTTATCATGCTCAATGGGGGTGTAGGTGACGTTGAACTTATGGACGGAACGAAATGTAAGTCAACAAGCTGCACTCCTATCAAATTTGATGATGCAGGAGATGATATATATCGTATATATGGCATAGGAAAAGAAGCATGGAAAATGGCATGGCTGAAAAGAGTACATACCATGAGTGACGAAATTGTAAAACTAAAGTTAGATTTCAATGCCAGCAATTAGCGAATTATGGATAGATTATCCAATATCTTACCGTGACGAAAAAGGAAGGTTCGTCAAAGGTCATAATTATGGATTCAAGAAAGGAAGGGAAGTGTCGGATGAGGAACGTGAAAAGAAAAGAGTTCTTATGAAGGAACTCATTAAAAAACGAAAGGAAAACGGTTCTTATCTCGGTCATAGGAACAATACAAGGGCTGTCATTGCGATAGAGGATGACACGAACAGATTCCTATGCTTTGAAGCCTGTTGTGACTGTGAGAGGAAATTAGGTATGCCACAACGCTCATGTAGTTCTTTCTGTAAGGGGAAAAACGGGCATAGATGGAGAAACTTTAAATTGTTTTACGAAGATGAATACGGATTACGTTGACGAATTTGAAAACTATGACAGGAAGCTGATCAAACTAAATAGCGACACTGCCATTTTGCTTCACATATTCAAGAAAAAGCCAAACCACCACTTCGAGGATTGGATGGTTCTTCAAGACAATGAGGAATACTTTAAAAAGGAATGTGTTCCTGATTACGAAGATGCCGCCAGGCAGTTTGTCAAACAGTTTGAAGGAGAAGAGTGCATGGCTTTTGTGATTGCATTGAAAAACGAACTTGAAAGAATGATACAAGAAGATGAGTACAAACGAAATAAAGCTAAGGGATTACCAGGAGGTGGGGATAACCCGTCTGAGAAATGCCCTGGCTAATCATAAACACGTCATATTCTCCGCCTGTGTAAGTTACGGCAAAACGGTCATAATGAGTTTTATGGCTAAAGGTGCTGTCGAGAAGGGGAATAAAGTGCTTATCGTATCCCACAGATCTGAACTTATGACACAGACAGGGGGAACGTTGGAAAGAGTTGGCATACAGGCTGAATATATCTCTCCTAAGCACAGGAACATACCTAAAGGTCTGGTAGTATCCGCAATGGCTCAAACTCTCCGTAGAAGGATTGAAAAGCCCGAATGGGTTGAATGGGTTAAGAGCGTATCTCTCTGTCTGATAGACGAAGGGCACACCTCTGATGCGGACTTTCTCTTTGAATCAGGTTTGCTTGATGACAAGTATGTAGTAGGTCTTACAGGAACTCCGATGAGAAGTGGGAACCAAAGGCAGCTTGGCATGAACTATGAAGAGATTGTAGAAACTGCCCAGATACAGGATATGATGGACCGGGGAAACATAACCAAGTTGAGAACGTTTACGGTTGATGCACCCGACTTGTCTAAGGTTAACACCGATTATCGTACAGGTGACTTCGATAGCAGGCAGATGGGGGCAGTGTTCAACAAGTCTGTACAGTACAAGGGGGTGATTGAAAACTATATGCGTATCTGCCCGATGAAAAAAGCAATCTGTTTTGATGCCACACAGGCAAATGCGATAAGGATGTGCGCTGAATTTAATGAAGCTGGCATACCTGCAAAATTCCTCATATCAGGTATAGACAAGAATAAGCCAGATGAGTTGGCATTATATGAAAGATACAAGCATCTTACAGGAAACAGGGAACAGCTTATCAAGGATTTCCATGACGATAAATTTACCGTTATATGCAACAGTGGTATATTGTCTACGGGATACGATGAAACAAGTATAGAGGTTTGCATATTAAACCGTGCTACACAATCCGTTCAGTTCTATATCCAGGCAACTGGCAGGGTTATACGGCTTCACCCAAATAAGACGGAAGCATTTCTCCTAGACTTTGGTGGCAACATATCACGGCTCGGCAAGTTTGAGAAAGAACGTAAATGGGCTTTATGGCACAACAAGGGAAAATGTGAAGGAATACAAGGAGTGAAGGAATGTAAACAGTGTGGTAAATATATTGCCATAACCGCTTCGGAATGTCCTTTCTGCGGATATGTATATCCAACCGAAAAGGAAATAAGGATGGCGGAACTGCAAGAACTGGTAGGAGATTTAAAGTTCGAGCAAATGACGCCTACTCAATTTTTCCAGTATGCGGAACTTAAAGGATACAATACTTATTGGGCGATACGGCAGTTGTATATCAGAAATACGGAATCTGATTTTCGTAAAGCCATGAAAGAATGCGGATATTCCAGCAAGTTTATATGGGGTTATATTCAAAGAAACAAAAAATAACATTTAATTATGGGAAAAAATTTACTTAACAGCGATGGTAAAATTGCCTTGTTTCACGAAACGATAAGGCTTGACTTTAATCTGCCCAAATACTCCGTTATAGAGCAGAAAGATCCTAATCCAAGTGTAATGTCTTACGATTTCCTAAAACAATACATGGAAAGCAATGACAAGGAAGGAGTGGCGGAATTTAATCTTACCGTTTCACCGACAATGCTTGATTCTGTAAAAACAAACCAGGAGCACAAGCAAGTAAGAACCTCTCTTCTTGGCATAAACCATAAGGAAAACTCATGGTTTAAAAAGATTAAGGACTATGTAGACGAATACAGAAGATCCAAGTTTGATGTGATACATTTCTTCTCTGAGGTGAAGATACAGACAGAAAACGAGATGAAGCAATACAGGGATAGGATAAAAGACTATATACTGATGCTAGGTTATGCTGAAAGATCCGGTCAACACGCCTTGAAAGAAAAACTATTCCAAAACATGGTGATATGCAAATACGAAAGCATATTGTTCAGCAAAGGATTATACAAGGCTATATCAGAGGAAAATCTTATGAAGTTTGCAAAAGGATGTCCGAAAAATCTATGCCTTGATTACATATCTGACTATACAAGAATCATACCATTTGACATAATTAGGAAAAAGACGGACATAGACAAATATGAAATATTTGATAATTATGCCATTCTCCACTACGACTTTGATAACAACGGAACAGATTTACCGTCTGACAAGAAAAAAGAAGAGGTGGAAAAAAGAAAAGACCCTATTCTGTTTGGCGTTATTGCAGGAAGCAACAAACTATACTTCATAGGTGACTGGATTGACGAGTATTGCGATTTGCGGTTCGATGATGTGGTGAAACAATGTACGGACGATTTCTTGTCAGAAAACATTTCTTTGGATGATCTTGCAAAATAGCAATACAAAGTCTTGCAGGAACGGAGAGTATTGTTGTTGTCGCTGCAAGCATAGATATACGGTTATTATAGACGGTTTGTTTGTTGGATATGTCTGCTATATTCCTTGGTTTGAAAAACACGTTGCCATGAAGATAAGAAACAGCGGACATGACATGTGTGAAGGATTTGAGATGGTTGATAACAAACTTTAACCTTTTATTTTTCTCATATACCCCATTTCGTGATACCTTTGCCAAATACAATTTTTTTTTATTATGGCTGAGGAAAAACGGTCTGCGGAAGAAAAGAAAATGCAGAAAGATATAGTAGTTAGTTATAGGAACGAGAAGGAAGGTAAAGGATGCAGAGGGTTGCTTGTAGCGTTCTTTTCCGAACTTCTCCATCCTGCTGTAAGTGGTAACAAGTCGGCTGAATTTCGTGCTCTAGGAGCAAAGAAAAGTATGCCGGACCTTGCTTATATACATGACGGTAAGATATATGGCATAGAACTTAAAATGCCTGACAGTAACCATGACCGTAATCATATAATAGAACAGGCTGATGTGATGGCTACATATTTCTTTAGAGGATATTTTGTATGGTCTAAGGATATGTTGTGGAATATACTTGACGCTATTGAGCGTGGTCAGCCGGGGATGTCAAATACACTACAGATAAAAGATTATTGTATGCGTAACAGCACTACAAAGGTAAGTTTTGAAAAAATAATTAAAGAGCTGTTTCAATGAAAGTTATATATAACAAAATAATTCCATTCAAGGGGTACAAGTGTATAAATTTGTTTGGGGTTCTTTTCGTAAGAAAAGGATGTACGATGCGTGAAAGCGATTACAATCACGAAGCGATTCATACAAAACAAATGAAAGAGCTTTTGTATGTTCCGTTTTACATTTTGTATCTTTTGGAATGGCTGTACAGGCTTACACAAAAAGGTAATGCGTATAGGAATATATCGTTTGAGAAGGAAGCCTATGATAACGAGAACGACATGGATTACCTTGATAAAAGAGAACATTTTTCTTGGATTGAATACATTTGAATTTTACATTTATGAATAAGATAGTTTTTGATAGAAAAGTTTTATATTCAACGTTAAACTCAGCCAAAGCCTGCCTTTCCGATACAGGCTTGACGATACTTAAATGTTTTCGTTTTAAATATATAGCATCAGAGAATGCGATAGAGGTTACTTCATACAACAACCTCAATGAGATGCGTTTGATTATTCCCGTTATTGATTCAGACTGCAATGACGGGCAGGAGTTTGCAGTAGACGGAATAAGACTTGTAAAGTTACTCAAAACAGTAAAGGATTCCATTGTTACGGTAAAGATATATGATAAGGATATAATATTCTCTTACAATGGCAGTGAAGCGTCTTTCTTTGCAGAAGATGTGGAATCTTATCCTGATATTAAAATAGGTAAGCGTGGTACCGGGATAAGGGTCAACGTGAACAGGAATGATCTGTATAGAGCATTAAAAAGGAACATAGGATTTAATGATATCAGTGACGTTGTGACCAGCCTTAGTGGAGTGGGGATAAATTTTATTTGTTCCAATAATTGCATTGATATATGTTCGTCCGATAAGATTGTATTTGTAAGAGATGTTATAGAATGTCAGCCGGATATATCAAAGGACTTGTGCATAAATGTAATGCCTACTTCGGTAAAGGAAGCGTTATCCTTTCTTGAAATGTTGTCAGAAGAAAATGTAACTGTTTCTGTATCTGATGATGAAAGGGTGATGTCTATATCTTATGGGGATTTCGGGTCTGTCTTTAATTGTACTCTGATGGAGGTTAAGTTTGTAAACTACCTGCCATTGGTAAATAATATAAAATCAAACTTTAATTACTTTATTAAAGCAAGAACTAGCGACTTGATAGATTCCCTTTCAAGAATAAAGGTAATGTCAGATGTATATAACATGTCACATTTTGTTTGCAGGGAGGAAGATAATAAAATGGATATAACATACACAAATGATGCAGGGTATAAAATATCGGAAAATGTCGGAATTGAAGGATCTTGTCAAGGGCGTTTTGATTGCAATCTGAACATTGAAAAGATGATTAACGCATTGAAGGTATTTCCTGGGGATTATGTCACATTGGCATACACTAATCCTAAGAATAATGCTCCTATATGTATCATTAATGAAGAGGGAGATTATAAATTAATGGGCGTAGTAAACATTTTTAAGAGTTGATAACTATTGTTTAACCTATCGAATATACCGTTTTATTATTTTTGCAACAAAAATATATAAGATATGGAAGATAAAGAAAGAACAATTCAGATTCTCGCTGAAACAATAGATAGGTTAAACAAGACTATAGAATCACAGAACAGTCTGATTGAGGATTTAAGAAACAGACTTGAAACAATTCAGAACGAATATAGCCCTTCAATTATGACTGTAGGCGTATTGATAGAAAAGTTGAATAATACAAAGACAAGAAGCGGAAAGGTAAGATTTGAAGCATTATCAAAACATATAATGCCATATCTTACCAATCAGCTTTATGACGAGTATGATTTTAATGATACCATCCCTACCTTCAAGGAAGTTCCATCTATTGAAAAGCCTGTAAATCGTGATATGATAGATGATATGATCAATGTTATAAAGTCAAAGAGAAAGATAAGTGAATCATCTCAAAAGGCATATCTTTTAATGCTTAAAAGAATATTGTCCGAATCAAAAGATATGAGTAAATATATCAATGATTATATTATCTCTCTGGACGTAAAATCTCCTTCAAATATATCTCTTACGGATGAAGAAATAGAATTATTCTGGAATGTCGAGCCGTTTAACGTTACAGAAAAAATAGTAAAGAAATTGTTTCTGATTCAATGCTATACTGCCATGAGATATTCCGATATTTTCAGATTGAAAGATTCTATGATGGAAGGAAATGTTATTTCGTATATATCAAAAAAGACAGGTAAGAACGTTGAGGTTCCTGTACCTTCCAAGATTATAGAAATGATAAAAGAGGTTAGATCGTTCGATAAATACAACATAGAATCTTCCTTAAAGACTACTATGAATGAAGTTCTACCAACTCTTGGATGTAGAGCAGGTATAAACAAGCAGGTATTTGTAAGACGGGCAAATGTACTTATGAAAGGCCCGAAGTACCAGTTCATCAAAACACATACAGGACGTAGAACAGCTATTACAAGATGGGCTAATATGGGAATACCAGAAGGAGAACTTAAATCTATGGCTGGTCATTCTGATATAAGAACCACGAACAGATATATTACTGCAAGCGTATCAAATAAAACCAAAAATATTTTAACTGATGGAAATTTTGGAGAATGTGCTGTCGATTGACAAAATAAAACACCTGCAAGAACTTGGGGTGAATACAGGTAACGCATCAATGACTTGGATGTTATATCCTTATGAAGAAGGCAAACAACCACAATTATCTTTACGAGAGTGGAGAACTTTCAAGGAACCGTTCAGAAAAGAACATTGTATTCCTGCATTTACCTTGCTTGACATATTTGAACTGTTACCAAAAGAGATAAAAACAGGAACGGATACTTATTGGATTACAATGTATTTTAGTGACAATTGTTGGCATATATGTTATTCTATGTCTGACGAATTTGATTATTATCAAGAATTTTTATCTTACTCATTAATAGATGCAGCTTATGAAATGCTATGTTGGTGCGTTGAGGAAAGATTGATATCATAAAGATAAAACGGAATTAATTCAAAACTAAACCGAAAGGAACTAATATGGGAAAGAATATCAAAGGTCTTGCTGGTTCAACCATCTTCACTCAAAAGATGGTTGAACAAATGAATGGCATAAACAAAAACAATAAAGGGAAAGCATCCCCAATTTATATACCAACTAAAAAACGGAAGTAATGGAAGCTAAATTTAGGATTGGAGAAAAAGTAAAAATAGCCAATCATCCAGATAAATCTAAGATTGGCAAAGAGGTTGAGATAATTAACCTCCATCATTCTAATTTTAATCCACAAAAGGGATATGTGGATGAATGGTTATACAATGTATGGGATGGTGCGAAATCTTTAGGATGGGCACCTGAATGCGACTTGGTAATTAATAAACCTTCATAACGAAACAGAAATGAATACAACTTTTGAAAGATCGGCTAATAGTACCGATGAATGGTACACACCGAAAGAAGTTATAGACGCATTGGGTGAATTTGATTTAGACCCATGTGCCCCAGTAGCCCCCCCCCCTATAAAACGGCAAATGTCATGTACAACAAAAATGACGATGGATTAAAACAGGAATGGAAAGGTCGTGTTTGGCTGAATCCACCTTATTCCCGCCCTCTTATAGAATGTTTCGTTAAACGGATGGCAGAACATGGAAACGGTATTGCTTTACTTTTCAATCGCTGCGATTCAAAGATGTTTCAGGATGTGATATTCGAGAAGGCAACGGCAATGAAATTCTTGCGTAACCGAATCATATTCTTCCGTCCAGACGGAACTCGTGGGGATTCTCTAGGTTGTGGTAGTATCCTTATCGCTTTTGGTGAGAATAATGCAGAAATATTGAGAACCTGCGATATTGCAGGCAAGTTTGTTAGAATAAATTAAGATGGAGCAATTATGAAACAAACAGAAATGTACTTTAACGAATTGAATAGAAAGGAGATTAAATGTATACAGCCCAATGAAATAATAAATATAATATTGGATAATGGTCATATATCATTGCATAGATACAATGACAATCCAAGTGAGATAATATTGTCATCCCTGTTTGTAAGAAAGCAAAGACGAAATGGAAACGGAATCAATTTAATGCTTCGTGCAGAACAAATAGCCAAAGGATTAGGATGTGTCCGTGTATTTCTTGAGGCAAAGAAAGGTAGTTGGCAAGAGAAATGGTATGAACGATTAGGATATAACTACTGTGAATGTTGCCAAGAAAGAAGCGGACTAATATGGATGAAAAAAAACTTAGACAAATAAAATATCATAAAGTAAAGAAAAAAAATGAACAAAGAAGAATTTCAGACAAAGAAAAATGATATTGATTCAAAAATAAGGGAATTGAAGAATCAGAAAATTAAGCTGGAAAAGGAATACATTGAATCTAACCAAGGATTCCCTGTTGGAAGCAAGGTCTGTATAACGGTCATGGCTCATAAAAGGAACAATGAAAGGATATTGGTTCCCGAAGCGAAGAAGTTAGCCTATATTGCAGATTATGAGATTGATGATAACGGAGAGGTTGTCCCCTCTTTAAGACAGTTGGATTACAATGGGGGCATGTCAGCAATACCTTTATTTGTTAATTTAAAGAAGGCTATAATTGA
>PPYE01293866.1_pt1 | contig 21132 bp, 22 predicted proteins | sample 1559881 | NCBI WGS metagenome assembly PPYE01 (sample SAMN08240022, study PRJNA423297) | Human gut metagenome, whole genome shotgun sequencing project.
AGCTTGCCAATAATAAAGATTTGGAATAATATGGTATTGTCAATTATGAAGAAGATGTGCTAAGATAAATATAAAGATACCGGTGTGCAGACAGGATTATTATAGGAATTAACTTGTCGACACAGGAGCAGGAGTATAATTTTCCTGCGATATGCATTGCTACAGATCTGATATTCGTGTCGCTTCAGACAGATTATCCCACTAACTGTTACAGGAAAAGTTAATAAAGAATAAATTGCTCAGATACATAGGAAATCAGAAAAACAAAAATAAAAATAATTATCAATATTAACAATCAAAACAAAAAGCAGAGGATTATTTTATGAGAGAAAAGTATGAATCATTATCACTGGCAACTTTAAAGGATTTGGCAAAAGCCAGAGGATTAAAAGGGGTTTCAGCATTGAGAAAACCGGAATTGATCGAGAGAATGCTTCACGAAGATGAACTGGAAGGTGAGACAAAAAAACAGGAAACAGTCCGGGAGAAACCGCAGCAGAGTGAAGTGGAAGGTAACGGAGAGAGAATCCCCCAGTATAACAAAACACCGGAACGTACACAGTATCATGCCCCGGCAGAGGCAGTACAGCTTGACAGTGGAGAGAGAGCAGACGGAATCCTTGAGGTACTTCCAGTTGCCATGAGGATCGTAGATCTGATCAGCCCTATCGGTAAAGGACAGAGAGGAATGATCGTATCTCCTCCGAAAGCCGGTAAGACAACTTTGCTGAAAGATGTGGCAAAGTCTATTCTGAGAAACAATCCGGACATGCATCTGATCATTCTTCTGATCGATGAGCGTCCTGAGGAGGTTACAGATATCAGGGAGGCCATCTGTGGCGATAATGTGGAAGTCATTTATTCTACATTTGACGAGCTTCCGGAACATCATAAACGTGTGTCTGAAATGGTAATAGAACGTGCACGTCGTCTGGTGGAACATAAAAAAGACGTTACAATTCTTCTTGATTCTATTACAAGACTGGCAAGGGCATACAACCTGATCATACCGCCCAGCGGACGAACTCTTTCCGGTGGTCTGGATCCGGCGGCTCTTCATATGCCGAAACGTTTCTTTGGTGCGGCCAGAAATATGAGAGAGGGCGGAAGCCTTACTATTCTTGCTACAGCGCTTGTGGATACGGGAAGTAAAATGGATGATGTAATTTATGAAGAATTTAAGGGAACCGGTAATATGGAACTGGTGCTTGACCGAAAACTGCAGGAAAAGCGGGTATTCCCTGCAATTGATATCCAGAAATCCGGTACAAGAAGAGAGGATCTGCTGCTGAGTAAAGAAGAACAGGAAGCGGTTTACATTATGCGAAAAGCCCTCAATGGAATGAAGTCAGAAGATGCGGTAGAACAGATCCTGAATATGTTTACCCGTACGAAAAATAATGCTGAATTTGTGCAGACTGTAAAAAAACAGAAGTTTATCTGAAACGTTGTAAAAAAACAGTTACTGTTCGCTCCGTTCTCAGTAACAAAAATATTAAATAAATTTTAAAATAAATTTTAAAATAACTTGCATTCCATGGGACGATATGTTATACTCATAAAGCTGTTTAATAGTAAATTCGTCAAATGAATACGAATAGAAAATAGAATCTTTACAGAGAGGTGAAAATCATGAGAGAAGGAATCCATCCTAATTATTATCAGGCAACTGTAACCTGCAACTGTGGTAACACATTCGTAACAGGATCTACAAAACAGGACATCCACGTAGAAATCTGCTCTAAATGTCATCCATTCTATACAGGTCAGCAGAAAGCAGCTCAGGCTCGTGGACGTATCGATAAGTTTAATAAGAAATACGGCCTGAACAAATAATCAGAATATAGTAAGAATTGAGAAGGTTGAGGTTGGGAAATCTCAGCCTTTCTTGTTTCTTTGGGAGAAAATAATGAAATCATCAAACATCGGCGGTCAGGCTGTAATGGAAGGCATTATGATGCGCCATAAGGATAAATATTCCATTGCTGTCCGCAGACCGGACAATGAGATTGAATTAAAAGTAGAAGATTACAAATGTGTATTCGGAAATGCAAAATTTCTCAAATATCCACTGATCCGAGGTGTGGTAAGCTTCGTGGATTCTCTGGTGGTCGGCACAAAATGTCTGATGTATTCAGCGGAGATCGCAGGGGACGAGGAGGACGAAGAGGATAAGCAGAAGAATGCTGCTCTTTCAGAAGAGGAGCTTGCTGCAAAAAAGGCAAAAGAAGATAAGCAGTTCAAATGGCTGTTATATGTGACAGTTGCTGTCTCGATCGTGGTATCAGTTGCCGCCTTTATGTTGCTGCCATACGCCCTTGCAAGTCTTTGCAGAAGGGTTGGCGCTTCGGAATTTGCAGTTACAATAGTTGAGGCATTTGTAAAGCTTGCATTGTTTATGGGATATATGCTTCTGATTTCCAGAATGAAGGATATTCAGAGAACATTTATGTATCATGGAGCAGAGCATAAGTGCTTACAACTAAGGAACCGACAGCAGATATGGCAGAGGTTGCGATCAGGGCTGTAGAGGCGGTTTTTGACTGGAAAGCATATCTGAAGGAAGAATTTGGAGTTGAAGCAGAACAATGAACGGAGAAACTCTGACAGGATTATTAAAAAAAGGACAGATGATCCTTGCACAGGCGGGGATTAAGGAAGCCGGGCTGGATGCCTGGCTTCTCCTGGAATATGTCACAGGAAAAAGCCGGGCGTATTATTTTGCATACGGAGAAGAAAGTGTCACAGAAAGTGCTGCTGAAAGATATCTGGAACTGATCAGCAGACGTGCGGGACACATACCGCTGCAGCATCTGACGCATCAGGCTTTTTTTATGGGGCATGAATTTTATGTGGATAAGAATGTACTGGTACCCAGACAGGATACGGAAACACTTGTGGAGTCCGCTCTTGAATGCATGAAAGCTGTGAAAAATCCATATATTCTTGATATGTGTACAGGATCCGGCTGTATTCTTATCAGTATTCTGAAGGAGAGAGCTGATGCACACGGAACAGGCGTGGATCTGTCAGATGAGGCACTGAAAGTGGCTGTGCGGAATGCACGGACACTGGAAGTGGCAGAGCATGCGGAATTCGTACAGAGTAATCTGTTTTCTGAAATGCAGAACATTGTGTACGGAACAGAGTATATGAAAAGGACTGCTGTAAAAGATACTGTAAAAATGACAGAATGCGAAAATAGTAATAGAAATTATAGCAGAGCTTATGATATGATTATATCAAATCCGCCATATATTCCTACGGCGGAAATTGAAGATCTTATGGATGAAGTAAAATTGCATGATCCGCGTATGGCGCTGGATGGTATGGAAGATGGACTTTATTTTTACAGGGCTATCACGAAACAGGCACAGGATCATCTTGTTCCGGGTGGCTGGCTTTTATATGAAATCGGATGCAGCCAGGGAGAAGATGTGGCAGCTCTTTTGCGGAAATATAAATTTGAAGATATTGAGATAAGGCAGGATCTGGCCGGGTTGGACCGGGTGGTTCTGGGGCGAAAGAAATTACAGGAGGATAAATATGTTTGATAAATTAGACGATCTGCTCATTCGTTTTGAAGAGGTGCTTAATGAGCTTGGAGAGCCGGGAGTTACCGATAATCAGGAACATTTTCAGAAGCTGATGAAAGAGCAGAGCGATCTGCAGCCGATAGTAGATGCTTACCGGGAGTATAAGAAAAACAAAGAAACGATACAGGACAGTCTTTCCATGCTTGAGGAAGAGAAAGATGAAGATATGCGGGAAATGCTGAAGGAAGAACTGTCTGAGGCAAAGAAGAATGTAGAGGAACTGGAGCATGAACTTAAGATCCTTCTTCTTCCGAAAGATCCTAATGATAACAAGAACGTTATTGTGGAGATCCGTGCAGGTGCAGGTGGGGATGAAGCTGCCCTTTTTGCAGCAGAGATTTACCGTATGTATGTGAAATATGCAGAATCCCGCCGCTGGAAAACAGAAATGATGAGTCTCAATGAGAACGGAATCGGCGGATTTAAGGAAGTAACATTTATGATTACAGGTGCAGGTGCTTATTCCAGACTGAAATATGAAAGTGGTGTACATCGTGTACAGCGAGTTCCGGAAACAGAATCCGGCGGACGTATCCATACCTCTACCTGTACAGTTGCTATTATGCCGGAAGCAGAGGAAATCGATTTCCATCTGGATATGAATGACTGTAAATTCGATGTGTTCCGTGCATCCGGAAACGGCGGACAGTGTGTCAATACAACAGACTCTGCTGTGCGACTGACACATATTCCTACCGGAATCGTAATTTCCTGCCAGGATGAGAAGTCACAGCTTAAGAATAAAGATAAAGCACTGAAAGTTCTTCGCTCCCGTCTGTATGAGATGGAGCTTGCCAAACAGCATGATGCTGAGGCTGAGGCAAGAAGAAGCCAGATTGGAACAGGTGACCGTTCAGAGAAGATCAGAACTTATAATTTTCCACAGGGCCGTGTGACAGACCACAGAATCAAACTGACACTGCACAGACTGGAGAATGTTCTGAACGGGGATCTGGATGAGATCATTGACAGTCTGATCGCAGCAGATCAGGCAGCAAAATTAAGTAATCTTCAGGATGCGGAATAGAATATTGCGGAGAGGGTATGTGACAGAAGATGACAGAAAAAGTATTGATATGAGAGAAGAATGTCAGGAGGAAAATATTTATGCAGAAAACAGCACTTGTGATTATGGCGGCAGGAATCGGAAGTCGTTTTGGAAAAGGAATCAAGCAGCTTGCATCGGTGGGACCATGTGGAGAGATTATTATGGATTATTCCATCCACGATGCGCTGGAAGCCGGATTTGACAAAGTAGTGTTTATTATCCGTAAAGATCTGGAAGAAGAGTTTCGCAGAGTGATCGGCGAGCGTATTGAGAAAATTACGGAAGTAGAATATGTATTCCAGGAGCTTGATGATCTGCCGGAGGGATTTACGAAACCGGCTGACCGCACGAAACCCTGGGGAACCGGACAGGCTGTACTTGCTGCAAAGAAGGTTCTGGATGAGCCATTTATTGTTATCAATGCAGATGATTATTATGGGAAAGAAGCTTATGTGAAGGTGCATGATTATCTTGTGCAGGAACAGCAAAAGGACGGAAAACTCCACATCTGCATGGCCGGTTTCAGGCTTGGAAATACATTGAGCGATAATGGAAGCGTTACCAGAGGAATCTGCCATATTGAGAATGGACAGCTTACAGGTGTGACAGAGACGCATGATATATTTAAGACTGCCACAGGTGCAGAGTCAAGAAATGCGGACGGAAGTGTGCAGGAACTGGATGTAAAGGATCTGGTGTCCATGAATATGTGGGGACTGACGCCGGACTTTATGGAGGTTCTCGAGAAAGGATTTGCAGAATTTCTCAGTGGACTCGCACCGGAAGATACAAAAAAGGAATATCTGCTTCCGGAGTTAGTTGACCATCTGATCAAAAATGAAAGTGCTAAAGTTGATGTCCTGGAGACAAAGGATACATGGTTTGGTGTAACCTATCAGGAAGATAAAGAAACAGTAACGAGAGCATTTAAAAATCTTACAGAAGCGGGTATATATCCTCAGGGACTTTATCAATAAGTTAAGCAGATATCTGCAGCTTTCGCAGGAGACATGTCTGATCTGATTAAAAGCAGTTTTGGGTGTGATCCGGGAAATACAGTATGCAGTGCAGAAACAGAGGATATTGTAAAAAGTAAAGGAGAGCAATTATGGGAAAATATTTTGGAACAGATGGATTTCGTGGAGAAGCAAATGTTAAACTGACAGTAGATCATGCATTTAAGGTGGGGCGCTACGTAGGCTGGTATTATGGAAGAGACCATAAAGCTAAGATTGTTATTGGAAAAGATACAAGAAGAAGCAGTTATATGTTTGAATATGCACTTGTTGCAGGTCTGACAGCGTCCGGTGCAGATGTATATCTTCTTCATGTAACGACGACCCCAAGTGTTTCCTATGCAGTACGTACAGAGGATTTTGACTGTGGTATTATGATCTCCGCAAGCCATAATCCATTCTATGATAATGGTATCAAACTTCTCAATGGAAACGGACAGAAGATTGAAGCGGAAGTAGAAGCAAGGATTGAAGCATATCTGGATGGCCTGATCGAGGATCTTCCTCTGGCAACTAAAGAAGATATTGGACGCACTGTGGATTTTGCTTCAGGAAGGAATCGTTATATCGGACATCTGATCTCTATTCCAAGCAGGGATTTCAAAGGCATTAAAGTAGGGCTTGACTGTGCAAACGGAAGTTCTTCAGCTATTGCAAAGAGTGTATTTGAGGCACTTCAGGCAAAGACTTATGTGATCAATAACCAGCCGGATGGTACAAATATCAATACAAACTGTGGCTCTACCCATATTGAAGTCCTGCAGAAATATGTTGTGGACAATGGATTGGATATCGGTTTTGCTTATGATGGTGATGCAGATCGCTGTATTGCTGTTGACCATAAGGGAAATGTGGTCGACGGTGATAAGATTATGTATGTATGTGGAAAATATCTCAAGGAGCAGGGCAGATTAAAAGATGATACAGTAGTAACCACTGTTATGTCAAACCTCGGTCTGTACAAATCTCTGGAGAGAGAGGGTATGAAATATGAGCAGACTGCAGTAGGAGATAAATATGTGGCAGAGAATATGATGGAGAATGGATACAGTCTTGGCGGTGAGCAGTCCGGACATATTATTTTCAGCCGTTACGCTGCAACAGGTGATGGAATCCTTACTTCTCTCATGGTAATGGAAGCGTGTGTAGAGAAGAAAGCAACTCTGTGTGATCTGGCAAGGGAAATGAAGGTTTATCCACAGCTTCTCAGAAATGTCCGGGTGGCAGACAAGAAGACTGCGAGAGAGAATCCGAAGGTAGTTGCTGCTGTAGAGGAAGTTGCAAAGAAACTGGGAAGTGATGGGCGTATTCTGGTACGCGAGAGTGGCACAGAGCCATTGATTCGTGTTATGGTAGAAGCCGGAACAGATGAACTCTGCCTTGAGAATGTTGATCATGTAGTAAAGGTAATGGAATCCGAAGGATTGCTCATTGACTGATTTACTGGCAAAGGAATTACATGTATAATAGAAAAAAAAGATTATTTCTGACTGCTGTCTGCTTAAGCCTTGGACTTCTGACGGGCTGCAATGTGGGAGATACGAAGAATTATAAACAGGCTGCACAGGATCTGGAACAGGGAAATTATGAGGCAGCACTTGAAGAATACGAGACAGCAATTTCTGAAGGAGTGAAGCCTGCACAGTCGTACAGAGGTGCAGGTGTAGCGAAACTCAAGCTTGGAAACTATGAAGAAGCCATAACATATTTCAATGATGCGCTTAAATGTGACAAAGTTGGCAAAGCATTAAAAAAAGATATTCTGTCGTATAGAGCTGTGGCTTATCTCAAAGTAAAGGATTATGAGGCAGCACTGGAAGACTGCCAGACTCTGGCAGAAAACTATAAAATGGATGCGGATCTGTATTTCCTTACGGGAGAAACAGCATTGGCCATGGATTCCTATGAGGAAGCTTCTGCTAATTTTGAACAGGCCTACGGCGAAGATGCAACTTATGACAGAGCTATCCAGATCTACGGAGCATATCTGAACAGGGATATGGAAGCAGACGGAACCCGTTATCTGGAAGCTGCTTTGTCAGGAACTGCAAAAAATGCAGAGGATCATTGTGACCGCGGCAGAGTTTATTATTATATGGATGATTATGAAAATGCTGAAAGTGAACTGAAACAGGCCATAGACGGCGATAATACGGAGGCACTGGTTCTGCTTGGTATGGTATATATGGATAAAGGAGACAGCGCAAATGCAAAAGCAATGTTTCAGCAGTATGTATCACAGGCGGAAAACGGAGCCAAAGGATTTAACGGACTTGCACTGTGTGATATAGAGGATGGGGATTATGACAGTGCCCTTTCTGATATAGAAAGCGGAATCCATGAGGCAGGAGCGGAGGATATGCAGAGTCTGCTGTTTAATGAGATCGTAGTCTATGAGAAGAAACTGGATTTTCAGACTGCTTTGCAGAAAGCACAGGAATATCTGGAATTATACCCGGAAGATAAAACTGTTAAGAAAGAACTTGCATTTCTTAAAACGCGTGTGTAATATCCATCTGACTGAGGAGAATTTATGGAAGAATTTGGAAAGCTTGAAGAACGGGTGGTTCTTGTGGGAGTGCAGACGGATGATCATGATAATGTGGAAGAATCCCTGGATGAACTGAAGGAGCTTGCATCAACTGCGGGAGCTGTTACAGTGGGAAGAATCATTCAGAATCGTGAGTCTGTGCATCCCGGAACTTATATTGGAAAAGGAAAGATAGAGGAAGTACGTGCACTGGTATATGCTATGGATGCAACCGGAATTATCTGTGATGACGAACTTTCTCCTGCACAGCTGAATAATCTGGAGCGGGAACTGGACTGTAAGGTGATGGACAGGACATTATTGATTCTGGACATTTTTGCAGCGAGAGCTATAACCAGTGAGGGTAAAATACAGGTAGAGCTTGCACAGCTTCGCTACAGATCTGCCCGTCTGATCGGTCTCAGGGAATCTCTTTCCCGTCTGGGAGGTGGAATCGGAACCAGAGGTCCGGGAGAGAAAAAGCTGGAGACAGACCGTCGTCTTATCCGTACAAGGATCTCTGCTTTGAAGCAGGAATTATCCCAGGTGGAGAAACACAGGGAACTGATCCGTTCCAGCCGGGCCAGAGGCAATATGAAGACTGCTGCGATCGTAGGATATACAAATGCGGGAAAATCTACGCTGCTGAACACACTGACAGGCTCAGAGGTTTTATCAGAGGATAAACTGTTTGCTACACTGGATCCAACTACCAGACTTTTGAATTTGAAGGACGGACAGCAGATTCTTCTCACAGATACGGTTGGATTTATCCATAAGCTTCCGCATCATCTGGTCGAAGCATTCAAGAGCACATTGGAAGAGGCCAAATATGCAGATTATATTATCCATGTGGTAGATTCTTCCAATCCGCAGGCAGAGATGCAGATGCATGTGGTATATGAGACATTAAAAGAACTGGGAGTGATGGGAAAGAAGATCATTACACTCTTTAATAAGCAGGATGCACCGGGGGCATGCGTACTGCGAGATTTTAAATCAGACTATACGCTGAAGGTCTCTGCAAAGACAGGCGAGGGTCTTGCAGATCTGAATGATCTTCTGGAGAAGCTTCTTGCTGAAGAACAGATTTATGTGGAGCGCCTTTTCCCTTATCAGGAAGCAGGAAAAATCCAGCTGATCCGCGAATATGGGCAGCTTATCTCAGAGGAATACACAGAGGAAGGGATTGCTGTGAAGGCAAGGGTGCCGAAAGAAATCTACGCCAGAGTTGTATAAAAAAATATTTTGAAAAATAAGAAAAATACCATATATTGTGCCTTTTGCGAAAATGAGGAACATTATGTGGTATTTTTGCGTGTTGACGAACCGGTGATACTCTGATACAATGAATCTACAGTGTTACTCAGAGCAAAGTGGACAGTAACGACAGAAATATCTCCGGTAAGAATATGCAGGAGAAACAGATTAATAAGAGAAAATGGGGGCATTAGATATGTTTCAGGTAGTAAAACGTGATGGCGAAGTGGATGAGTTTAAAATAGGCAAGATCACAGCGGCTATCCATAAAGCCTTTGATGCAAAAGAGAAAAATTATAGCGAAGAGATGATTGATCTCTTAGGGCTGCGTGTTACTTCTGATTTTCAGAAAAAGATTACAGATAATAAGATTACAGTAGAAGAAATTCAGGACAGTGTGGAGAATGTGCTGATCCAGGCCGGATATGCAGATGTGGCAAAAGCCTACATTCTTTACCGCAAGCAGAGGGAAAAGGTTCGCAACATGAAGTCAACGATTCTGGATTACAAAGAAATCGTAAACAGTTATGTGAAGGTTGAGGACTGGCGTGTAAAGGAGAACTCCACAGTTACTTATTCAGTTGGAGGTCTGATCTTAAGCAACTCCGGTGCAGTTACTGCAAATTACTGGCTGTCTGAGATTTATGACAATGAAATCGCAGATGCACACAGAAATGCAGATATTCATATTCATGACTTGTCCATGCTGACCGGATATTGTGCAGGATGGTCACTGAAACAGCTGATCCAGGAGGGACTTGGCGGTATTGAAGGCAAGATTACATCTTCACCTGCAAAGCATCTGAGTGTTCTCTGCAATCAGATGGTAAACTTTCTTGGGATTATGCAGAATGAATGGGCCGGAGCGCAGGCTTTCTCATCCTTTGATACTTATCTGGCACCTTTTGTCAAGGCAGATAATTTAAGCTATCCGGAAGTGAAGAAATGTATTGAGTCTTTTATTTATGGAGTCAATACCCCAAGCAGATGGGGAACACAGGCACCTTTTTCCAACATTACGCTGGACTGGACAGTACCGGATGATCTTGCAGAGCTTCCGGCTATCGTAGGCGGAAAGAATATGGATTTCAAGTACAAAGACTGCAAAAAAGAGATGGATATGATCAATAAGGCATTTATTGAAACCATGATCGAGGGGGATGCCAACGGACGCGGGTTCCAGTATCCTATTCCGACCTATTCCATAACAAATGAGTTTGACTGGTCTGATACAGAGAATAACCGCCTTCTTTTTGAGATGACATCCAAATATGGAACACCGTATTTCTCAAACTATATTAACAGTGATATGAAACCAAGTGATATCCGCAGTATGTGCTGCCGTCTGCGTCTGGATCTGAGAGAACTCCGCAAGAAGAGCGGTGGTTTCTTCGGATCAGGAGAGAGTACCGGTTCTGTGGGGGTAGTAACTATAAATATGCCGCGTATCGCATATCTTTCCAAGACACCGGAAGAGTTTTACAATCGTCTGGATCGCTTAATGGATATTTCCGCACGTTCTCTGCATATTAAACGTGAAGTAATTGGTAAGCTGCTGGATGAGGGATTATATCCTTATACAAAGAGATATCTTGGAAGCTTTTCCAATCATTTCTCTACCATTGGACTGGTGGGAATGAACGAGGTTGGTCTGAATGCCCGCTGGCTGGGAAAAGATATGTCTGATGAGCGTACGCAGAGGTTTACAAAAGAAGTTCTTCTTCATATGCGGGAACGTCTGTCCGATTATCAGGAGAAGTACGAAGGAGAACTGTTTAATCTTGAGGCAACTCCTGCTGAATCTACTGCCTATCGTCTGGCCAAACACGACAGAAAACGCTGGCCGGATATTAAGACTGCAGGCAAGGAAGGGGATACTCCTTATTATACAAACAGTTCTCATCTTCCGGTTGAATATACCACAGATATTTTTGATGCACTGGATATTCAGGATGATCTGCAGACGCTTTATACATCAGGTACTGTATTCCATGCATTTATCGGTGAGAAGCTTCCTGACTGGAAAGCAGCAGCAGCACTGGTACGTAAGATCGCAGAGAATTATAAACTGCCGTATTATACGATTTCGCCGACCTATTCTGTATGTAAGGAACATGGCTACATCAGCGGAGAGCATTTCACTTGTCCGAAATGTGGTAAGAAGGCGGAGGTTTACAGTCGTATCACAGGATATTACAGACCTGTACAGAACTGGAATGACGGTAAAGCACAGGAGTATAAGAACCGTACGCTTTATGATGTGATGCATTCAGATATCAGAAAAATACAGCCGGTTCATGCCAGTGTAGTTACTGTGACTAAGGATGATGTGAAGATAGAACCTGTGGCATCACATAAATACCTGTTTACAACCAGTACTTGTCCGAACTGCAGAGTGGCGAAGAAGATACTGGAAGGCAGGGAGTTCGAGATTATTGATGCGGAGAAGAATCCGGAGATGGTGAAGGAGTTTGGAATTATGCAGGCTCCGACTCTGGTGATCACAGACGGTGAGCATATGACGAAATATGTAAATACATCCAATATTAAGAAATATGTGGATGAGGGATTATAAAGATACTGAGAGAGTTGACCGGAGGATAAAAGAGATGATCAAACAGAATGTTGTATTTGTGGAAAATAAAGCAGGAAGTCTGAAAAGAGTGACAGGGATACTTGCAGATAACGGGATTAATATTTATGGATTTGCATGCTTCGATGCACCGGAGTTTGCAATCTTCCGTATGATCTGCAACGATCCGGATAAAGCGGAAATTGTTTTAAACAGGAGTGGATATATGAATCGTATTACACAGGCGATCGTAGTTGATATGAAAGATCAGGTAGGCGGTCTGGATGAACTCCTGAAAGTAGCATCAGACAGTAATGTAAGTCTTGACTATATTTATACTTCTTTCCACAGAAAAGATCTCAGACCTGTAGTAATTCTTCAGACGGAGGATGGTGCAGTGACAGAATGCATTCTTAAGAATAATGGATTTAATGTATTTACTTCAGCAGAAGAACTGGAGAAATAATACTGTATAAGACAGTGAGAGAATCACAGGACTGGGGATGGTTCTGTGATTTTTTGTATATTCATATAGGAAAGTTGAATATATCTTGACTATATGACTAGGAATACTATATAATAGAAGAAAACAATGATAATCCGACGAAATTTAATCAGGAGGTTTTGAAAAATGCAGATTTCTACAAAAGGAAGATATGCTCTGAGACTTATGCTTGATCTTGCAGTTCATAATACAGGAGAACTGGTCAAGATCAAAGATATTTCTGCAAGGGAAAATATTTCAGAAAAATATCTGGAACAGATTATTTCATCATTAAAGAAGGCGGGATATGTAAAGAGCCTGAGAGGGGCACAGGGCGGTTATATGCTTGCCAGAGAGCCGGAAACATATACGGTGGGAACTATTCTGAGACTGACAGAGGGCAGCATGAAGCCGGTAGCCTGTCTGGAGGACGAACCGAATCAGTGCAGCAGAGCCGGGGAATGCGTCACACTCCGTCTCTGGAAGATGCTTGATAAAGCTATTGAGGGAGTACTGGATAAGGTTACATTGCAGGATCTTAAAGACTGGTATGAAGAGATGGGAAATGATTATGTAATTTGATTTTCCCTCTTGACAACAGTGGATTTATAGAATATTATGTATATAACATATAATTCATATATACTTAGTATGAAATAAGGAGGACGAACTCATGGCAAAAATCTATAAAAATGCAGCGGAACTGGTTGGAAATACTCCTCTTCTTGAGGTTGGAAATCTTGAAAAAGAGCTTGGGCTGGAAGCGAGAATACTTGTGAAGCTTGAGTATTTTAACCCGGCAGGAAGTGCCAAAGACCGTATCGCCCTGAGTATGATCGAAGACGCTGAAGAGAGAGGCGTTTTGAAGCCTGGCGCAGTGATCATCGAGCCTACATCAGGTAACACCGGAATCGGTCTTGCTTCTCTTGCTGCAATCAAAGGATACAGAGTGATACTTACGATGCCTGAGACAATGAGTGTTGAGAGAAGGAATATTCTGAAAGCATACGGTGCAGAAATCGTATTGACAGATGGAACAAAAGGTATGAATGGCGCAATCGCCAAAGCAAACGAACTTGCGAAGGAATATGAGAACAGTTTTATTCCGGGACAGTTTGATAACCCTGCAAATCCTGCGATCCACAAAAAGACCACAGGTCCGGAAATCTGGAGAGACACAGACGGACAGGTAGATGTTTTTGTGGCAGGTGTTGGTACAGGCGGAACGATCACCGGTGTTGGTGAATATCTGAAATCCCAGAATCCTGACGTGAAAGTAGTGGCAGTAGAGCCTGCAACTTCCCCTGTACTTTCTCAGGGAAAGAGCGGTCCGCATAAGATTCAGGGAATCGGTGCGGGATTTGTTCCGAAGGCATTAAATACAGAGGTTTATGATGAGGTTTTTCCGGTTGAGAATGAGGATGCTTTTACAGTTGGCAAGCTGATTGCCAAACATGAGGGAATTCTTGTTGGTATTTCTTCCGGTGCGGCTCTCTATGCGGCAATCCAGCTGGCTAAGAGACCGGAGAATAAAGGAAAAACAATCGTAGCTCTTCTTCCGGATTCCGGTGACCGTTACTATTCTACTCCATTATTTGTGTAAAATAAAAAAGCCCTTTTTAGGGCTTTTTTTATTTTACATAAATGTGTTAGAATAGATATGCTGTACAAATGATTTTTATGTAACTGTTCAGTATTTTTCAGAACAGCTATCATAACATAAGTAAAATTATCATAAACAATAATATTCCGTGTAATCGGATCACAGAACAGGATGGAATAAAAATGAGAAAAGCAATTATCGCAATGAGCGGCGGAGTGGACAGCTCTGTGGCAGCTCTGCTTACAAAAGAAACCGGTGATGAATGTATCGGTGCTACCATGAAATTATTTCACAATGAGGACATAGGAGTAAAGAGAGAGAAAACCTGCTGTTCTCTGGATGATGTGGAGGATGCCAGAAATGTCTGCTACAGAATGGGAATCAGGTACTATGTTTTTAACTTTTCCGAGAGGTTTAAAGAGGATGTTATGGACCGCTTTGTGGATGCCTATGAGCATGGAGCCACGCCAAATCCCTGCATTGACTGCAATCGTTATCTGAAATTTGACAAGATGTTTCAGAGAATGCGTGAACTGGAGTATGATTATATTGTAACCGGACATTATGCACGTGTGGAATATGATGAGGAGAAGAACCGTTACTTATTAAAGAAAGCTGTGGATGATACGAAGGATCAGAGTTATGTGCTTTATATGCTGACACAGGAGCAGCTTGCGCATATTTCCCTGCCTCTTGGCGGGCTTCGCAAAACGGAAGTGCGTGAGATCGCAGAGAAGCATGGCTTTGTTAATGCCAGAAAGCATGACAGCCAGGATATCTGTTTCGTACCGGACGGTGATTATGCAAAGTTTATTGAACAGTACACAGGACGTAAATCAATCCCGGGTGATTTTGTAGATACAGAAGGAAACATTCTTGGTAAACATAAAGGAATCATCCACTATACACTTGGCCAGAGAAGAGGACTTGGTATTCCGGCAGCATCCAGACTGTATGTGTGTGATATTTCTCCAAAGACCAATCAGGTGGTTCTGGGAAATAATGAGGATCTTTTCCATTCGGAACTGACTGCAACAAAGGTCAATCTGATTTCCTGTGAATCTCTGAAGGAGCCAATGAGACTGAAAGCAAAGATCCGTTACCGTCATCCGGAGCAGGAGGCCGTAGCATGGCAGACGGAAGATGGAGTGCTGCACGTGCGTTTTGATAAACCACAGAGAGCTATCACCAGAGGGCAGGCAGTTGTGTTATATGATGGAGATATCGTTGTAGGCGGCGGCGTGATTGAAAATTGTATTAAATGACAGATTTTCCTTGTCTTTCGCATTTTGTCGGACTGTCTTATCTGCACTGTTTTTTGGAAACGTTATAGTTATTAGCTATTAAACGCTATAGAAAATTTCCTATTGACGTACTAGGAATTAAATGGTAATATACAACTATGCTAAATCATATCAAACCGATATGAAAAGCGTAGAAACAAAAATGACTTGCAGATAAGGGGCTTAAGAGCCGGAATCAGTTTTGCAGAGAAAAAGATTATTATAAATCAGAGAAAGATGAGGATATACACATGAGCAAAAAAATCGAAAGAAAAGACAGACATTTCAAATTTGAAACATTACAGCTTCACGTAGGACAGGAGAGTCCGGATCCGGTTACAGATGCAAGAGCAGTACCAATTTATCAGACATCTTCTTATGTATTCAGAAACTGCGATCATGCAGCTGCACGTTTCGGACTTGCAGATGCAGGTAACATTTACGGACGTCTTACAAACCCGACTGAAGACGTATTCGAGAAAAGAATCGCAGCGCTTGAAGGCGGTTCTGCGGCACTTGCAGTAGCATCCGGTGCAGCAGCGATCACATATACAATTGAGAATCTTGCACAGCAGGGTGACCACATTGTAGCGGCCAAGAATATTTACGGTGGAACAACAAACCTTCTGGAGCATACACTTCCGGCTTATGGAATCACAACAACATTCGTTGATGTATTTGATCTTGAAGAAGTAGAGAACGCAATTCAGGATAACACAAAAGCTGTTTACATCGAGACTCTTGGAAACCCGAACTCTGATGTAGTTGATATTGAAGCTATCGCAAAGATTGCTCATGCACATAAGATTCCGCTTGTAGTGGATAACACATTTGCAACACCTTACCTTGTAAGACCAATCGAATATGGTGCAGATATCGTTGTTCATTCTGCAACTAAATTCATCGGTGGACATGGTACAACAATCGGAGGTGTGATCGTTGAGAGTGGTAAATTTGACTGGGAAGCATCAGGTAAATTCGCATCTCTGACAGAACCGAACCCAAGCTATCATGGCGTAAGCTTTACAAAGGCATGCGGACCGGCAGCATTTGTTACAAAGATTCGTGCAATTCTTCTTCGTGATACAGGTGCAACCATCTCTCCGGTAAGCTCATTCATTTTCCTTCAGGGACTTGAAACACTGTCACTTCGTGTTGAACGCCATGTAGAGAATGCACTGAAAGTTGTTCAGTACTTAAATAACCATCCACAGGTAGAGAAAGTTCATCATCCGTCTGTATCCACAGATCCGGTTCAGCAGGAGCTTTATAAGAAATACTTCCCGAACGGCGGCGGTTCCATCTTTACATTTGAGATTAAAGGTGATGCGCAGAAGGCAAAGGACTTCATTGATAATCTGGAACTGTTCTCATTGCTTGCCAATGTAGCTGATGTTAAATCTCTTGTTATCCATCCGGCTACAACAACACACAGCCAGTGCACAGAAGAAGAACTTCTCGATCAGGGTATCAAACCAAATACAATTCGTCTTTCCATTGGTACAGAGAATATTGACGATATCATTCAGGATCTTGATGAAGCATTTAAGGCAGTTGCTGAATAATACAGATATAACATCCTTATATATTGTATAAATAAAACATGAATAAAAAGACCATCTTTTACTTATCTGTTTATGGAATGGCTGGAGCATAAGACAGGTGCGGCAGCACGAAAGAGAATCCGTACAGCCGGAAAATTCGGACCGGTATGGGGTGGACTTCTGGGAGTGATCCCACAGTGTGGATTTTCGGCAGCGGCATCCAGCCTTTTTGCCGGACGTGTGATCACAGTGGGAACTTTGATCGCGGTGTATCTGTCTACTTCAGATGAAATGTTTCCAATCATGATCTCCAATGCAGTTCCTGTAGTTACAATTGTGAAAATCCTGACCTGCAAAGCGGTGATCGGAATAGTTTCCGGCCTGGTGCTGGAGTATGTTTACACACATATTCTGAAGAAACAGGAACCTGATGTGGATATTCATGAAATCTGTGAAGAAGAACGCTGCCATTGTGAACATGGAGTTATTTCTTCAGCAGCATTTCACACATTAAAAGTTTTTGTATACATTTTCTTGATTTCTCTTGCTTTAAATATTATCATTGGATTAGTCGGAGAAGAGACACTGGCAGGACTTTTTACAGGAACACCGATTGCAGGTGAACTGATCGCAGCTTTAGTGGGACTGATTCCCAACTGCGCTTCTTCTGTAGTAATCACCCAGTTATATCTGGATCATATTATCGGAGCCGGGGCGATGATGGCGGGACTTCTTGTAAATGCAGGAGTTGGGCTTCTGATTCTGTTTCGTTTGAACAGAGACAGGATTCAGAATCTGAAAATTGTGGGAGTACTTTATGGACTTGGTGTATTCTGGGGAATTATTATTGAATTTGCAGGAATTGTTTTCTGATCAACCGGGTCTGTCCTGTCAGAAGAAGCTGATTTGTTACTGTTCACACATCACTATCCCGCGAGGTGTTTTGGCATGAATATGCCAAAATCCCGAGACATACAAGCCAAAACAAGCTTGCAAAGGATGGAACTGTGATCAAATATGTTGCAGAGAAAGGTTGCCAGGCTGCTTATCAGTATGTAGAACCGGGACGGGGATGTGAACAGCATCTGCACCTGAAGTGTGTAAAATGTGGAAAGATCATTCATCTGGAATGTCATTTTATGGAAGAAATTTCTCATCATATTGAAGAAAGTCATGGATTTACCCTGCAGTGTAAGAATTCTATTTTGTATGGAGTCTGTAAAGAATGTAAAGGCAGTGGCGAAGACTGTTGACTGTTTCTGTCAGATGATGTAAACTGAAATACAACTGTTTGGTCAAATTGACTGGGAAGCAGTATGGTGAAGAGAAAAGACAGCGAAATTGCTGTAAGTACCGGTAAAAATAACAGATAATATATGAAATCATAAAAGAAGGCAATAATGAGAAAACAGAAGAGACAGATGTGTGTAAGAAGAATGTTATTATTTTTTCTGGCGTGTGTATTAATATGTGCAGCACCCCCGTCTGTAGCACAGGCGGCAATAATGCAGACTGCTAAGAATTCAACAGTGCAAAAGAAAAAAACATCCACGAAAACAGTTACAATAGAGACTTCAGGAGAAATCACAAAAAAGAAAGTGAAAAGCGGTGGTTCTGTGATTCTTCCTGTGGAAGTGAATAAGAGGGGATATACATTTCTGGGATGGTCAACAGTTCCCGGACAGACCTGTAATCCAATGTATCAGGCATATCAGAAAATTCAGGTTACGAAAAATATTCATCTTTATCCGGTGAAGTATAAATGGAATCAGGAACCGGATATTTATGCAGGCGGTCTTGCGGACAGTGTGGAGAAATATGATAAGATTATTTTTGTGGGAGATTCCCGCACAGCAATGCTTCGCAGTACTCTGAAGCAGCAATGCAGTTCTGACAGTTTAAAGAAAGTTGGATTTGTATGCAAGACAGGAGAAGGGCTTGACTGGATGAAAAAATACGGAGAAAAGGAACTGCTGAATGAAATAAGCGGGATGGATGACAATGCGAAGCCGGTGGCAGTTATTTTCAATCTGGGAGTAAATGACCTGATCCACAAAAACAGGGAGTCCATCAGTTATGATTCTGTTGCGTCAGACTATGCTTCTTATATGAACGGATTATCCAGAAAGCTGACTGCCAGGAACTGTGAATTATTTTATATGTCTGTGAATCCATGTAATACGGCAATGAAATCCACGCGGAAGGAGTCTGAGATCCGCGGATTTAATAACAGACTCAGACAGAGACTGAACGGGAATTTTACATGGATCAACAGTTATTCTTATCTGATGAGATGTGGTTATACGACTCGCTGTGAATTTCGCGGTTATACAGATGATGGTGTTCATTATTCTATGAGGACTTATAAGAGAATTTATGCATATGCAATAAAACATATCAGATAATCCTGACTGAAACCCGGAGACAGAATACTGTTCTCCGGGTTATCTGTGTGTATCAGTAAATACGAAAGTTGTGACTTCAGCAGGGCAGTTTGCAGGACTTGAGATCATGGTAATGAGCGGTTCTTACTGGGAGATGGCACTGACACAGCTGATCATTAATCTGAGATATTGTCTGATGTCATTTTCCCTTGCTCAGAAATTCAGAAGAGATGAATCTTTGGTTCACCGCTATATTGCAGCATTTGGTGTGACGGATGAGATTTTCGGGATCAGTGCCAGTCAGCCCGGAAAGGTAAGCGCATTTTATAATTATGGTGCCATGTGTGTGGCAATCCCGGGATGGGTACTTGGAACCCTGGCAGGAGCAATTTCCGGAAATCTTCTTCCGGATTTTATGATGAGTGCACTCAGCGTGGCTATTTACGGTATGTTCCTTGCAATTATTATTCCTCCGGCAAAGCAGAATAAGGCAGTACTGGCAGTTGTCGTGGCAGCAATGCTGATCAGCACTTTGTTTAAAGTGATTCCGTTTCTGTCGGAGGTTTCGTCAGGTTTTGTGATCATTATTACTACACTGATCGTGGCAGGGGCTGCCGCATACTTCTGTCCGATAGAGGATGAGAAAGAGGAGGAGAGTGTTCATGAGTCATAATATTTATATTTACATTCTGGTAATGGCAGCAGTTACATATCTGATCCGTATGCTCCCGCTTGCTCTTTCCAGAAAAGAGATCACAAGTCCGTTTATCAGATCATTTCTGTACTATGTTCCCTACGCATGTCTGGCAGCCATGACATTTCCGGCGATCCTTTTTGCCACAGACAGTGTGATCTCAGCTGCTGTGGGATTTATTGTGGCACTGATCGCGGCATATAAGGAGAAAAGTCTTCTTACAGTTGCGTTATTCGCATGTGCTGCGGTATTTATTGTGGAAAGAATACTGGAATTTGCAGTGTAAAAGTTGATAAAAACGGATACATAACCATAGCTGAATGGTGTGTATCCGTTTTTTGTTGCGTAATATTGTGACCGGCAGCTGAAGCAGATAAGCTGTCTGTTATTTGCTGCAGTTTCAGACAGTTTTTTATTTCAGAGAGTTTCGCCTGAACCGCGTTCCCATACACGCATTTTTACAGTATGTTCATCGATCACTTCTACAAATTCAGTGTTTACACGATCTGGAAATGCAACATGATTCTCGAAAGCCGGGCCGATCTTTTCAATATCCAGATGGTCAATATCATCCATATAAACAATAGCGTGGGGATTTCCCATGGAAACAGCGGTTATGTAATAGATTTTTCCGTTTACATCCAGAGGTTCATTGATAACTTCCTCCTTCTCTGACACTACCGGAATCTGTCTGGCGGTCAGGATCGGAGAACCCATATTTACCTTAACCTGGGATACCTTTCCATTTTCTACAGTAAGATCCAGATATTTGATGCCGCTTTTTGTAGCAACAGAAATATGTTCTTTGTCTACGATGCCGTAGTCATAGGCATATTTGGCAACACAGCGGATACCGTTTCCGCACATGGCACCCTGGGAACCGTCAAGATTATACATATCCATCTCGCAGTCTGCGATTTTGGATGGCTTGATCAGGATCAGTCCGTCGGAACCGATACCAAAGTGACGGTCACTGACATATCTGGCTACTGCGGAAGGATTTTCCACAGTTTCCTCAAAACAGTTTACATATACGTAATCATTTCCAATACCATGCATTTTTGTAAATTTCATCAGAAAAGCCTCCTTATTTGGTTAAATATTTATACACCTCTTGT